>Ga0233432_10000196_pt1 | contig 57269 bp, 82 predicted proteins | sample SI_122_August201_6_FD_179870 | JGI IMG/M metagenome (GOLD analysis project Ga0233432, IMG submission 179870) | Seawater microbial communities from Saanich Inlet, British Columbia, Canada - SI_122_August2016_10_MG | ecosystem: Environmental > Aquatic > Marine > Inlet | place: Canada: British... | reverse complement strand
GTTCGGAACCCCAGTAATAATCAGCCAAAAGGCTTACTGCGAGCCTGTCTGCGCCAAATCAGCCGTTTTCGGAACCCCAAAGGCCCTTCGCACCCTGCACCACCAGACCGATTTTTGACCTTGCGTTGAGTATCTGTGACTACCTGTGAACATCTGTGGTCATCGTAGAACATCTGAGGGCAACGGACAGTTTCGGACCTTTTAGTGGTTGAGTGTCCAATTTTTGTCCTATGTTATAGGGTCTTGAAGTCAAGGTGTAAGGTTTAAGTAGTGTCGCCATACTGTTGATAATATGCAAGCAACACACTTTGGTCGCACGTCGTATTTGGATGAAGAAATCGTTGTGGTGGCTACACCTCACTTTAAGGAGGATTGGGCGAAGTCTCGATACGGGAAAAGCAAGTCTAAGTCTTTGAGTGACTTGATGGGGTCATGGCATTACCCCGCACAGGGATTCTATGAGGATTTGATGAATGCACCATTGGGTAAAACCATGTATGCAGTAGTTCGTCGAAAAAGTAACTTGAAACCTTGTGCATTTATTTACTTCCGAAACATCAAGAATAGCCGACGAGATGGCCGAAAGGAATTGGAACTTATTTCTGTGACACCGCCAATCAGAGGCCAAACAGAGGGTATCAACTTTGAAACATTTCACGACCACCGAGACACCGAAGAGTGGTGCAGTATCGTGTATTCTTGGTAAAGTTTAAATACCCTGATATTATCGTAGTGTTTGAGAGGCGAACAAGAATGAGAGCAGACGAAGCAAGAAAAGCAGTTGAACAAACAGAAAAATACAGTGAGAAAGAAAGACTCATTATCGAACAAGGTCTGGACAATATAAACCGAGCCATAAAAAGCGGGAGAATGTCTTGCCAGTCTGGACTTCACTTTAGAAATGAAAACCATTGGCGTTCCATTATAAATTATTGGGAGAGTCAGGGCTACACGGTTGTATGGAAGTCTGGAGGCGGTATCAATCCTCCCTTTGGTCGAATGCCTTCCACGTTGGAGTGGTGAAGTTTAAACAGGAGATACGGGTTGTGAACAACATGATGATTGAACAAGACACGCTGGAACTGGAAACTATTGGGACTTTGAAACACGGTCAATTTAGATTCGATGAACAAGGTAAAATTGGATACTTTATTGGAGAGGTCATGGAACACCATGATGATTCTCAAAGGGTGCTAATCCGAATCCTTGATGTTTGGTGGGAAAGTGATTACTCAAACCCACTTCCGTCGAAGAAAACTCTCAAGAGTTATTGGGATTCGTATTATCATACGAAGTGAAATTAAAGGTGGGTCCTACATCACTTGGTTCACTTGGAATCAGCCGAAACCTATCTTTTGTGTCCCTCACTCAGTAGTTAAATATACTTCAGACTTTCAACTCTATAAGAAATGGAAATGGCAACGAAACTCTATAACGTAAAACAACAACAACAACAACAATACGAATCCAGTCTTTTTCTGATAAAACCCAATTTATTGTTGGTGACACGACTATTTAAAGTTTCACTATGTTTTAAGTATCAGAACGATGTCAATTTGAGTATGGATTGGACTAAACTTCCTTATCACGATGTCTCTGGTAAGTCGGCAGAGCATGGTCGAAGTTTCGGGTCCAACTTTGTGTCAGATTTGACAGAAACCAAAAAGGCTGAACGAAAGTCTGTGTCAATCTCTCGACTGAAGAAACCGTTTATGCCGAGTTCTTGGAAGTGGATGAGAACGTCAGGTGAAGCCAAAGTTTTCAACTATCAACCACGAATCGGTGAAACCAGTTCTTTGAAGTTGAATCTACCGAGTCAGTTTTTGCCGTATCTGGTAAATGAATCTGGTGAAAGTTTCAAAGGTATTATCGAGATGGATGACCAGAGTTATCTTGAGATGGGTCGTCGAGTTACAGTTTCAATGAACGATTCCGAAAGTTCCGCTACTGTGGCTACTACGTTTCCGAGTTTAGAGTTCAAGTTGAGTGAGGCACGAGGAGGTCAAACTTTCAAAATGGATTGGCAAAGTTTTGCTCAACAACGAAAGTTGGCGGCAGGTGCTTGGGATGAAGATTGGGGTTACTCGAAGCAAGGTCAGCCGACGTTGGGTCTGGCTTCAATGTATGATAAAGATTTGAAACTTTCATGGGACACCAAGTTTAGTTGGTTGTGGCTTCTACTGGGAGTTGTTGGATTGTTCGGTATTTTCAAACTAATTCGGAAGTGATTTTTTGTTGAAGAAAGTTTATCAAGTAATGGCTTGGGTTGATGATGGCGATATGTTTCTTCAAACAAATGATGAGGTTTCATGGTTGGCGAATACCAGTGCAGCAGTTCGTCATTTGTTAGATGCGTTTATTCAAGAAGGCATAGTTGATACCGAAGCAGATTTTGAATTGATTAGTATTGACTGTTATTGGACGTTGTTCGGGAAACAGGTTACGCCTCGAAAAAACATACTATACTTTGATGCTTACCCAGACCAAGACTGAAACTTTAAGTCAGTAGTTGTTCATAATTGAGAGTATGGAATGTGTTATGTGTCAAAAAAACATTCGTGGTGGAAGTCCAGTTGTGATTTTCACAGCCAGTTTGTTTCAACCTTCAGGTCGTTGGTCGGAACATTTGACGACAGATACAACGTGTTCAGTTGAGTGTTTAGCCGAACTTTCGGATTTCAAAGTCAGAGACACCGAATCTTCAGATAGTGATGAAGGTGCAGATTGTGACCGATGTAGCAAGACTTTCGATGCTGGCTATACTTTCGGAGTTGGCTGGGCGAAACCCAAAAGCCAAAAACGAGGCTGGCACAAAATGATTACCACCAAACAATTCTGTTCACACGGTTGTATTGCGACGGAACTTTTGGATGACAAATCACCATTGAACATGGATGTTCCAAAGAAGAAACCAAAGGCTAAAGCAAAAGCGAAAGCCAAAAAGAAACCCAAACCCAAAAAGAAGTGATGATTATGAGAAAATTGATAGGAAAGATTACCAGCCCCATTTTTGTCCCATTACGAAAGTTAGTTGTTTGGGGAGATGAACAATTCGGAACGTGCGACCACAAGTTGTCAGTAGTTCCGAGAAAATACAAAGAAACTTTGAAACCTGAAATAGCGGTGCAGCCAGTATCAGAATTAGAAAAGAAACTTTCAAAGGACAAAGCGAATCTAAATAATTACGACGGTGAATCGAAACAAGTGAAACCTATTGGAAATCAGTTCCCTCCGAAAGAAGTTACAAAACATTTGAAATCGCTAAACGGTGACGAATGAAACATTTAAATAGGGTGGAGTTCTCGTAGTTATCATGGGAACAGAAGTATGGTTGAAGCCGCCGACACACACAGGACTTGATTTTTTCGGAAAAACGAGGTCAGGCTATCTGGGTTGGTTGTGCAACACAGGCGATAGAAACTTTGGAAACTACGTGTATGTGCGACCACCTAACGGTATGCCGTGGTATGAAGAAGTTGTTGAGAAGAACTGGTGGGGCAAGGTAACTGCTCGATACTGGGTCATCAGGAAGGAAACTTTGGATGCTACTCGCAACGCCTTTTACGACGCATGGCACACCCTTGATTGTGGAGACCCTCGAACTCTGGATGCTGGGCGGAAGTTGGTTGTGGAGAATCCAGATGCACCGGGGAAGATGAGTCTGGGATTGGATGAGGTCACAGAACTGGCTGCTTTGATGGCTGGTCTCAAGGATTCTTGCGGCTACGACCACATCAATGACCTGTGGGAAATGATGAAATCCGAGGGTTTAAATACCCTTGACGATACAGACAAATTGAACGGAGAGTGAAAAGATGCAACACCGACTAACAAACGATGAAGTAATGATGCTGGCAGGATATGTGAACACTGTGACCTTGTGTGATGCGGTCATGCAGGGATGGGTTCGACCAGAGGCCATGAAAGAACTTGCAGAACGAATGGACCATGCTTGGGGTGCTAATCAGGGTGTCGTGGACTTCTGCGGTATCTACATCGAGTTCGGTAAGGACAAGGCGAAACTGTTTTTGGAACACTACGCTCCGACCGACTTCAAGGGCGTTCAAGACGATGTGTATCACTTTGAGAACGAAGAGGAACGCCAATCGTGGCTTGATACAGGCGGGTCTAAAGAACATTGGGAGATTTGGGCGTGAAACATATTGGATTGTGCAATCGGCACGAGATGTATCAAAACAACGGGACCCCAATCACGGGATTCATTTTTCCAAAAGATGTTGCAGAGCCGTTAAACTTTAAACATCATTACGGTGTGGCTTTCGATTATTTACTTCGGCCCGGTCATGCAAATGAAATTACTTTGTATGTTACTGGCTTGACACCTCTCTTGACCGCAACTTTACTGGCTGCAAAAGCAGTTGGTATTGAAACATTGAAAGTTATGCACTTCAACAGAGATACGGAAAAATGGGTGGCTCAAGACGTGTCGGCATTACTAACCTTTAAGAAGGTGCTTTGACAAGGTGAGACTATGGATGATGAAGAATGGCAGATTGAGGGTCAAACAATTCAAGGCCCAAGAATGTGGAAACTACACAGTATGTTCAAAGGAACATGGTTGGAAGCCAAAAAGAAGGCCGCAACTGTTTTCTGTAAAACACATTACACAAGTATTCGAGTGGTGAAGAAAGAATGATGTGGTGGAGTGCTAAGAACCGTTTAGAACGTTTGAAGGCCAAGTGGCCGAAGGCTCGAAACCCTGCGGTGCAAATCAAAATGGAGCGACTACAAGCCAAGATTGATGCGGAGGGTTCTCAATGAGGCCGATGCCGCAAGCAGTTACCTGTCCGGTTTGCTTAAAGGTCGGTTGGACTGATGAACGCAGTTCTGTGCAGGGCAAATATCCTTGTTATTCATGTGTTGATGAGTTTATGATTTTGGAGGCTTGAACATGGAAATCACTGATTGCCCTGAATGCGGTCTGGTAATGACTCCACACAGTTGGTGTCAATGTTGCGAGGAGGAATGAGAATGGCTGACGTATTGAAGATTAGAATTGAAGATGAAGAAAACGGAACGGTTTATGAAGAATGGATTTTGGAGGCGAAAGTATGAGCAGAGTTCTACCACCGTTGCCAGATGAAACCACGACGAAATCGAAGTCGTATGAAATTAACACCCTTTTAGATTGGTTGAACGAAGGAGACCGATTGATTATCAATAACCGCTATCAACGTGGTGAAGTAGGTCAATACAAACCTCAGTTTAGAACCCGCTTGATTGAAAGTATCATTCGAGGATTTCCATTACCAAGTTTGTTGGTGATGCAAAAGAAAGGTCAAGCCGATGAATTGATTGATGGTCAGCAAAGGCTTCGCACTATTGAAGCATTTATCAATGGAAACTTTGCGATTGAAGGCAAACATTTGTTGATGTTGGATGCTACATCCTATGATGCTCTCAAGTATTCTGAAATGGATGCAGACCACAAAGACCGCATTAAGCGTGATTATGAAATGAGTGTCAATTACATTGACGATTCTATGCCCGATTGGATGGTTTATGTTTTGATTAACGCAGGTCAAAATCCTTTAACGGCTGCCGAACTTCGGAAGGCTATGTTTGCGGAATATGAAAGTTACTGGCTGATTGATGAGTTCGCTAAAAGTCCTGAATGGACCAGATATTTTGCTCAAAGTTCTTTGGCTCGTGAGAAAGGCACAGAAATGTTGTGTCGAGGTTTGATGAGTATGCTTTATGGAACACAACACGGCCAGATGTCGTCGAAACTTTGGTTGGAGACTAATCTAAAAACCACTTTTAGCACTCTGAGTGTAAGTGACGTTGAAACTTTGGTGTCAGATTTCAAAAAGACTATGAAACTTAGTCGAGAGATTCTGGGCGGAAACCCGTTCCGTCGGAACAACTTGTTCTCAGGAAGGGTCACGAAAGTTTCTAAGACCATGCTGGAGCCTGTGGCGTATGTGTTTTCAAACCTTCGCAAGAAATACAGTAATGCAAAGTTGATTGAAAAACAAACCGAATTAGTTTCGGCTTGGGATGAGTTTATGAGTTTTGAAAATGACGGTGCTGAACGATATTTGGGAGGAAACAATCCTGAAAAATGGGTGCAACGTAACTTAGAAGGTTTGGAAATCATGGAAAGCGTCATGTCTGGAAGTCGAAAGCGAAGAGGTTCTGAAAGTTCCATTCCGTTGGAACTTCGGATTCAGGTTTTAGAGCAACATCGGAAAGAGAATGCAACCATTGACTGTTCTATTTGTAACAATCAGTTGAAAGATGAAATTACTATTGACCATATCGTTTCGGTTGCAGACGGCGGCGAAACTATTTTGGAGAATCTTCAGCCAGCGCACCGAGCGTGTAATTCATCGAAACATTCACGGTCTGATGTCAGAGTATTTGCTGCGGAGGAAGAGTGATGAAGAGAGAGTGGGATTGGATGTTGATTCAAGAGGAGGAAGAGTAATGTCGGATATTCATTTGGAAATGAGAGTTTGGCGTAAGCATCTCCGAGAATCTCGATTAAAGTTTCAGAAGTGTGAAAATTGTAAATGTCAATCTAAGGTGAAAGAGTAATGGATTGTGTTTCTTGTCATCGAAGTTTTAGGAAACCAAATGTGGAATCTGATGATGGAATCCAGAGTAATTTGTGTTCTGATTGTCGGATGATGGAAGACGGCTGGTGAAGTTTTAAGTAGGTCTGCAAGGATGTGGTAATATGGATGACGCAACGTATCGAAACATGGTGTCTTTTAAGTTCCCGTCGGAAGGACCCGTTATCAACATTAGTGGGTTATCTGGCGTTTCTGTGGAACAAGCCCGAAGGTTTTTGGCAGTAGTTTCAGAATTAGTAGAAGGAGTGGCGAATCGTGAGTGAAGAAAATCTAAGGTATTATCGAATTACAGACAAGAACATTCAGTTTTTGGGTAAAGATATTGGATTAGAAGCCCTGCAACAAGCAGTTGGTGGTTATCTCGAAAGTATTCCGAAACCAAGTTTAGCAAGTTTCACTATTGCGTATGCCGACGAAGAAGGTTTGGACAAAAAACTGGAATTAAACCGCACAGGTTCAGGAATGGTTGGCCGAAAGATAGTGGGTCCATTGATTATTGGCGTAGCCAACGATGAGTGATTCTTTAAGTATCAGCACAGGATAAGTTTCGTTGATGGTCAAGGAATATATGACTTTAGATGATATTATTATCAATCAGCGTGACCCTGCTTTGAAAGAGGACCATTCATCTTGGTTGATATGGTGGTTGGTGGAGAATCGACCTCGTGGAATGACTCAATGGTGGTATATCGTAAATGATTTGGGAGATGGAATCACTATCGAGGTGGATGCTTTAGAAGAAGATGAAACACCAGACGTAAAAGAGGGGCGGTGGGACATCATAGGTAGAAACTGGCAAACTTTGGGTGGAGTGTCTGGTTATGGAAACTATTTCGTGGTTTCAGGTTCAGGAAACAGCGAATGGGAATTAGGAAGGTTCGATGGTCAGAAGGAACGAGGTGAACTTATGGTTCGATTGGCGAAAGGTTACAGAGATGAAACTATTGGTATAAAAGTTGATTACCAATTCTTCATGGAAAATGATGGTTGGTATCTGGCAGAACAGCCAAACGAAGATAATCACGTCAAATTGTTTTACAGAGGCAGTAATGCCGAGTCTCACTCAATTGTGGTTGAAATTACGACTGATTTAATGCCAGTTAGTGTGACAACCGTTAATAGACTGACTCGAATGGAAATGGACCCACTCACGATTCGATTTTTGGATGAAAGGGATTCATGGGTTTTGCCATCTAAAGTTTTGAGTGTATTGAATTGGAATGGATTCCCAACTTTATTTTTAGAATGAAACTTTAAGTCGGTGACTGACAGTAGTATCTACAATGGCTACTGACTTACCGAGACATTGGTGTATTGTTTGTCGGTGTCCTAAATCAGATTTGATAATGGATTCAAATCTAAGATACAATAACTATGAAGGCCGATACTGTGAAAGTTGCGCTCCAGATGTTTGGGATTGCCCAGAGTGTCCTCGAAAGTTTTACGTTGGCAAAATGCCAGCCAATACGAAACCTCGTCATTATCGAAATGTAGTTCCAGCCGAAGTGGATGCTCGCATGAGAACAGTTCGAGAAGAATGTCCGGGTTGGAAATCCGATAAAAGGCTTGCAGCAGAGCGATATTATGGTTTTTCGACCAGAGTTCCGAGTGCTAAAAAGCAACCTCGTGCCATTTGAAAAAAGGCATACAGTTATAAGGGTGATATGTAGTCGAAGGATTATGGTTCGCTTTGGCTATGCTTGTATCAACTCACAATTAAGAGAACAAGGTATCTTTACCAGTCGTAAGTTTGGTAGCGTGGCTCGTGCTATTGATGCAGGTTTAGAGGGTCTAAGTGAACGTGCTTTGCTTAATGTAACTGACCTTGAGCGCATCGTGCATTGGAACGCCGAGCATGATGTTGAGGTATTTAGAATTAGTAGTGAGATGTTTAGTCATATTACACATCCCGAAGCAGGTTATCAGTTGGAGGACTTACCCGATTTTGACCAAATCTCTGACATCATGGCTCGCACAGGTCGTTTTGCTCAATCAGTCAATCAACGACTTAGTTTTCATCCGGGTCCGTTTAATGTGTTGGGTAGCACTCGTGATTCAGTAGTTGCTAAAACTGTTATCGAACTTAATCATCACGGCAAGGTTATGGATATGTTGGCTCAACCCAGAGACCATCGTGCTAAGATTAACATTCATGTCGGCACTGGTCAAGGTGAGGCTTTACAGCGTTTCGCTCGCAACGTGGATATGTTAGATGAGTCGGTGCGTAGTCGGCTGACTGTTGAGAATGATGACCGAGCCAGTTTGCATTCTGTGGCTGACTTAGCCCCTATGAGTCACGACATTGGTGTTCCTGTGGTGTTTGACTACCACCATCACGGTTTCTGCGACGGTGGCTTGAGTGAGCAACAAGCCCTTGAGTTAGCACTTGATACTTGGTCTGTTCGCCCTTGCACACATTATTCCGAAAGTGCAGGTCTGGAGATAGATAATCCAAAGTTTTCGGGCAAGCCTACGCCAGCACACAGTATTCTGGTTGCAGGTCCTGTCGAAACTTACGGCCATGACTTTGATTGTGTCATTGAGGCTAAGGGCAAAGAGTTGGCTATGGCTCAGTTGTTGTGAAAGAGTTTAAATACCCTAATGTTATCGTAGTGTTTGAGGCGAAGAAGAATGATGCCAAGTGAATATGATATTGCAGATTTGATGGGACTGACAGATGATGAACACCGTCGAGGCTACCAAGTCGAACTGGGACTCTCTGTGAGTATGTCCGGTTTAGATGACGACGGAAACTTAATTTGGGTAACAGCAGGGCGTGGAAGCGTCACTCCACGTCGAAAAATTGGTGAAGACACCTGTTGGTGGGTCAGCCTGTGTGAGAAGGACCCTGCCGGTGGATGGGGAGAAGAATTGATTCGTATCACGGATGATGTGGATGAACCCAATCAACTTCACGATTTACTGGAAGACATGGGAGTAAATCACTGGCAAATACATGAAACCATTAAACTGTGGCTGTGGGGATGAAGGGTTTAAATACTGTGGAGTGGAGGAATGAACATGGAGAACAGATATTGGATTGGAGACCCTTGCTACATTGTATCAGACGAAGATTGGGACTTGTTTTGTTCTGGAACCAATAGTGACGACCTCGGTGAGTTTGTGGATTATCACGGTCAAAGGATTTACTTTCATAGTGCTGGCGGAGATGGTGAGTGGAGTTTCAGTTGTGGACGTTTCTGCGTTGATTCGGGAATCTTTTCAGTTATTGACTTGAGTTTGATGCCGCCAACGATGGATAAGAGCCAGTTGGTCTGGGGAATCCTGTTCGACACGAAACCCGACCTCGATACTGATGATTACGCCGTGTTTATCAACGGCGAGATGGATTTTAATTCAGAGAGAGATGAACGAGGGTGGTGAAGGCGTGAGTGAAACAAGACAGTTCAAAAAATTAGCCCGTAAATATAGATTCAAGTATAGAGCAACTGAAAACCAATTTGTTTTTGTTGCCAATAATACAGACGGAGAGCCGACTGATTGGATTACTTTAGACAAAACTAATTTGATGTTCCATCACACATGGCACTTATCAACGGCGGGTAACACCGACCAAAACAACCTTTGGTTCTATCAAACGAGAAAGGATTTAACGCCTAAGAAGATTGTATCTTTCATCAAATCATTATCACTTCTGTTGAACTATAATCTCAAAGTGTATATGCTGATTGACCCCGAAGACTGGCAACAGATTGCTAAGATGAATGATGCTTACGATGATGTGCGCTATACTATGGGTGAAGATTCACGCTGTATGGGGGATATGTGGCGTTGTAAGACACAGGCCAAACCCCAATGCGGTGTTGATAAATGCGAATGCGTGGAGGTGATGGCGTGAAAGTTCGGTTTCATCTCGGTGCGGGTCCACACAAAGGACATTTTCAAATTACTGACAAGGCTGGTGTTCGATACTACGACCCAGCGAAGTTTCAATTACGGATGGTCAATGCTCGGTTGCATAATAACCGTAGGATGGCTACCAAGATTTTCAAAGGTGAATCCAACAAGAACGTGTGTTCATGGATTCGGTGCGACAGAGTAGAAATCTATTCCGAAACTATTTTGAGTTCTGAAGGGTTGGATTCTGTAAAATACAATCCGAAAGTTGCTCCTTACTGGCGAGATGGTGAAACTGATGATAATCGAGACAAGTTTCGGTATGGCAGTTTGATTACTGACGGCAAAAACGTGTTTGTGTTGAATTGAGGGTGAAGAATAATGTTTCCGACAGGTATTGATGCTTACCCATTTTGGATTTGCATGATTATTTTTGCCGTTAGTGTAGGTAATTTGATTTATGAATCAATTATCGTTCATTGGCTCATAGCAAGAGAACAAAGGTGTGAAGAAGAATAAGGTTTAAATACTGTGAACGAGAGGGACTAACATGGCGAAGAAGAGGTATGAAATGAAAGCAACGGTGATGATGTATGTCACTGGTGAAAATAAAGATGAAGCAATTGAACAGTTCGAGGAGCGTATGCGTGAAGCGTATGCTTACTTGATAGCGGATAAGAACATGAAACTCAAGGAAGTGCCACGATGAAGCCCATGAATCTCAAACAAGCCAAAGACGTTATGTCGGCACATTTAATGACAGTTGCATTTAGTTCGGCTCGTGCGGACCCTGAAGTAGTCGTAGCATGGAAAATGATTAGTGAGATTCTCAATCGAGAACTGGCTAATAAAAAGAAACTTTAAATGGGTGATTTACCATAGAAAGAATACAAAGGTGAATAAAGATGGCACAGTTTTATCAAAGCAAAGAAGAAGCAATTGAAGCAGCGAACAACATGATTGAAAGCAACGATTTGACGGGTGTTTTAAGGCCGTCAGCGATTGTTCAAACCATTACTCTGAATCAGATTCACTCCACCCTAATTAACGGAGATGACCGACGTTCTTTCATGGTGCTATGGCCTCAAGATGAGGATTTGATTACTTTCCATAAAGAAGCAGATAGCAAGCGAATGGAAATTGATGACCGTTACGCAGCACTTAAGCAAAAGATGACTGAGATGGAAGCAGAGAATGAATGGCTTTTGTCTCCTCCGAAAGAATCTGCTGACAAGGTTATCGAAACCCAACCTCCAGCAGACCCGTTTAAAATAAACCAATCCGAAAACGGTGAGTTTGAAGTTAAGACACAGCCAAGTTGGGCCTGAGTTCGATGTGGGGCTGGTTATTGCTCTTTATTTTGTTTGGTTTAACCATTAGCCCAGATTTTTGGGAGGGTGAATAAAATGAACGATTATCTTTACGGCGTAAGTTACAAACCTGAACGTGTGTCGTGTCCAAAGCAAGACTGTGGTAACACTTGGGTATATGAGTTGAAAGCGACTCATCATTTTTTATGTCTTGAGTGCGGGAATCAGTTTCCTATTGAATCATAAAAGGCGTTGCAGCAAATTGAATGGAAACACATTCCAGTTGAGAGCCTGATTGAATGTTCGCAATTCGTAAAGCACCGCTTCTCCGTTTTTGTATTGTTGATAGCAATCATAATGGGTGATAGCCGCTACTGGAACTTTCTTACCATCCCACTCATTTCTGAGGTTGTCGAACTTTTGTAAATACATTAGTTCTTCAGTATTCAGATTTTCACCTGCCATCAGCATTTGCATGATACATCCTGCCGAGGGTTTCCCGCAGACAGGACAATTTTCGGACCACAAAACCGTTGTCATTAGTCCAGATAAGTAGAACCACCTTTATGAAGGTGATTTGCCGTAATGGTTATTATGTGGTTACGAGACAAAGCCGTTCTCAGCGAGATTGCTAAGTTTGCTCGTGACCGAGAAGTAAAGTTCACTGTGCATCAAGACTTGTCAGACCGTAGCCGAGACTTTGGTTATCGTAAGCAAAGATTTCAGTATTCTCAGAGCGTAGTAGAAACTTTGGAAACTCTCGGTTATCCTGAACGTGCAGTTAGTTTGTTTATCGGCACAAACCGATTGAACTGGAATCTAATGAGATTGCCGCCACCGTTGCGAAAGCGAGGTCGGTCTGGATTTAACAAAGAAGAATTAAAAGAGTATTCTGGATTTTGGAAGAATGCTTTGTTGCGAACTGGTTGTCGAGACATGGAAGTTGATTTCGACGGTTTATGGAAAGGACAGGACTTGGTGTGGGACGTTGATATGCAAAACCACATCGGAGCAGCCTTTGATATTGCAGACACCATCGCAAACTTTCTGGAAACTAAGCACGACTTATCACCACAAATTGTGTTTTCAGGGTCCAAAGGGTTTCACGTTTGGTTACATCATTCTGAAGCCGAAACTTTGGTATCAAAGATTAGCCCTCATTGGCGTAAAACATACGGAAATCGTGACGACCCGATTCGGTATCGAAGTAAATTGTATCGAACAGTGGTAGAACAAGTTTCGGAAGAGGCCGAGTTTAGTATTGGATATTTGGACTTAGCACCGATTCAGCGTAGCGGTATTATCCGTTGCCCGTATGCAATTCATCCGAAAACAGGACAAATTGTGTGGCCGTTGTCTCAGCAGGAAAGGCAAAATCTCCGAAAGTTAGTGGATGCTAACTTTGAAGTTTCGTTGTGGGAAATTGTAACCACTATTCATCCGTGGACAACTGAGAATCAAACCGAAGGCACAGATTACAAACAAATGGCTATCCATCCGTTTTCAAAAGTGTTTCAAAGAGGGTTTCCAGCATGGTCTGAACTGAATCTTTAAGTAGTCTGACAGAATCACACATGGTATGACCGTTCCGAAAGTGCTGACGGATATTGAAAAAACGGCATCTGAATGGTCTTTATTGTGGAACAAGACTACTACCGAGGAGTGGGTTAAGTTACGGACTCCATTAGGTCCAGTGCTGGAGTGGGGCTTAGTTCCTTTTACACAACCATTACAAGGTATTGATTGGAGAGATTTTGATTATGAACCAAATTATTCTGGATGGACCATAGAGAAGAAAGATTACGAGACTCAAAAGTTTATGCTGGAAGGGTTATCAAAAGCAGTTGCTGATGATATACTACTCAATAAAGATAACATGATTTTGCTGGTTGATTTAGCCGAGGGAAAGAACGTAAGTATGATTTTTCCCAGTGAAACCGGTGAGACATTTTTTGGCATACAATTGAATAAACTCATTATTTACGCTGACAGCGACAAATCCGTAGAAACGACACGAGAGTTTTACAACAGCCTAAAACGAGGTGTTCGTAAAGATTACACGGGTGATTACGAAACGAAGTATTCATATTGGACTGGTTGGTTGGATGGAGCAGGAGACTTTTACGGTAACATTCCAAACATGATAAGAGATTTCGTGACACATCAGTTCGATGATGAGCATCGTTTGAATCTCCACGACTATGTTCCGGATGAGTTTAGGTATGTTTGGGTGGTAGTTGCTAAACCAAATCTCCTTCCGATTATGCTGAATTGGAACATAGAAGCGGCACAAGAATTATGGAATCTTTTAAGTCGGTGATTCAACATAAACAAAGTATGGGTAAAGTTTCACTAAAAATGTATTCACAGCGTTTGGCTCTTTGTCAGGCTTGCCCAGAGTTGGCTAATCGGCTGACTGGTCGGTATTGTAAGTTGTGCGGTTGCTTTGTGAAAGCCAAAGCCATGCGTGAAAATGATTCTTGCCCGATTGGTAAATGGTAAGGTGATTGTATGACTGAAGGTTTAGTTCAAGTAGAAGTTGGTGAAGCCGTGAGTGGTGATGAGTTCTATGAGATTCAACATGAAAATCCGGGTTACACGCAACAAAGAGGACGTAGCAAAACTTTCGTAGCAGCGTCAGTTTATTGTGTGGCTTGCAGCACGCTGACCGAACACGATGCTCGAACAGGAACAGTAAGAGAAAAATGGGTCACGACTCAAGATGATTACAGTTGGAACGTGCAATATCAGAAAGACAAAGACACAGGAGAAAGTTTCGGTGTTTGTCAGAACTGTCACCACCGTTTAGCAGAAACCACGGCCACTCAGTTAGTTCTGAGAGATGAAAGTTCTCAATCGAAACGTGCAAGTGGTGAAGACCACGAAGTAGAATACGAATGGATTGGCGAAGCCGAATACGACGGAGGTTACTTTTGGATGACCACCGATGACCGAAAAGAATTGTTTCAAACAATTACAAGGATTCGGAGAGAAAACCTGAAACTTGCACCTGCGCTGTTAGTGGGCGGTAGCGGTTATGCTTTGGACATAGCAGCCTTTATTCGAGTCATTAAAGAGTGTCCTGAGAAAGACGGTATGCACGGCGTTCCTCGTCAATGTTGGCGTAGTCTTTAAGTATCAAAACCGAACCATGTTTAGGTATGGAAGGCAAAACATTCGGAATCCCTAATGAAATCGTAACTATTTTGGTTATTGATGCAGTTATTATTGCTGCCTACGGTCTTGGTGTTTTGGCTCAGAAAAAGCACTTGGTTGGAGCCAAAGTTTTAGGAACTTCAGCATTAGTTGTTGCGGCTTTAGCAGCATGAGGTGAAAGTTATGGTATCGACAAAAGAACAAGAACTCATTGACTTGCGAATCAAATGGGCAGATATGCCTATTCTAAACTTTTGGCACAACACTAATGATGCTCCAGATACATTCTTTGATGAACTTTTGGATGGAAGTCGTGGAGATGCAACTACTGAAACTGAAGCCGTGAGAACTACCACTCGAAGCAAAAGTTCCGGTGATGATGACAAAGAAAAGGCAACCAGTTCCTACACAGGTGCTGTCAGCAAAGGTGCTAAAATTGGTAAAATGCCAACCAAGAAGGGTTGGGGAAAGTTTTGGAAATATGTGGACCCGAAAGGTGCTACTAAGTTGGCCGACGGACGTGCAGGTTCATTCCCAAGCCCTGCGGCTCGAAAGTCTGGTTTGGAATGCGAGAACATGGTGATTACCAAAGGATTAGATTTACAGATTGGATACGGTCGAGGAACAAAAGGCGTAACGGCTTTTGAGAAGGGTCCTGTTCGTGGAACTTCCGAATACATGAAGATTGACCGCAAGTGCAACAACTGTGGTAACGGTTGGCCTGTCAATGCTGATTTCAAAGATGCTCCTAACAGTATGAAATGTCCCAAATGTAAAAAGTCTAATGATTTCAAAGATGTGAAAGGTCCGTATAAAGAATCAGGAGAGGTTCTATTGATTCCAGTTGGGATGGTCGGTGACGGTCAAACCGTAGCGTTTGTATTGCTGACAGGTGCTGAAGCCAAAAAAATGAGTTTCCTCAAGCCGGGTGACCGTGTTTGTGTTCGTGGTTGGATTAAAGGTCAAGGTTATGATGCCAGCGTTATCAATGGATTAGGATTATCAGGTTCAGGCTTGAAGCATTACGGTTTCAAGTTTAGGAAAGGCGGTCCAACTCAAGCCGTGCCTTTGATTACATTAGGTAGTCGTGGTTATGACGGCTATATCAAAAAGGTTTGAACTGAACCTTTAAGTGGATGAAAAGTCCTATACTATATATGGAATCCTTTGCAGAGCGTTTGTATGAGGTTGAATCGAAAGTTCGAGAATCGGCACAAGGTCAAATTAAAGACTGGGAAACTGCCGAGATATACCCTGTAATTGGTTATCATCCAGAGTATCTTTCAGAACCTGAATTGATTGGTGCTGCTTTAGTTGGCGCACCGAGAGTTTCGGGAGGGTCTTGCTTGAGCCTTTATTCATTAGAAGATGATATTTCAGATGAACTTTGTGAGTTCTTGGACATGGTTATGGATTTGGGTGACGGCTTGGACTCAGCGTGTGAAATTATGTTGTCGTATCACCGAGCCATTATTCCAGTTCGAGGCGAAAGTCTCGGTAACTGGCAACGTGTGTTTGAAGAAGTAGCAGCAGGTAAGCGTTCTAACAATCATCGAAAGTTAATGACATGGCAACCAGACATTGTTCAAGCCAAACAAGTTTCGGTGCAAGAGTTCTTGAAAGATTTATTACAACAAGTTGGAGATGAGTTGGCGCACAAATTATTATCTACTGAGTTTGACAAAAGTTTCAAGGAAGAGTGGGCATGAGTTGGGAGTATCAGGTGTCCTCTGAAAGTCATGTGGAGCCTGTAACTTACGGGCATTCACGAGTTGTTTTGTTGTTTGTTGTAATTTTGCTTGCCTTCGCAGTAGGCGGGTTTTTCGGAGCATAAGTGAAACTTTAAATAGGTGGTTGAACCTATGAGAAACATGGTCGGAGAAAGAGATGCAAAAGCGTGGACTATGATTGTGAACAATTATGTGCAACGGTCAGGTAGTGATACTTGGTCAGTCAAAAGCAGCAAAGGAGACAAAGTTTATACTGTGATTCGCTGGTCGGATAACGAACTGCGTTGTGATTGTCGAGGTTTCGCTCACTATCGCCGTTGTAAGCACTCCGATGCGGTCTCAAAGGTTATTGAAATTGCTCGGAGGAACTTCTGATGAGTTCCAAGAAATGGGTTGAAACAGTCGTTGGTTGGTTGAATCAACGAGCCTTGAGTTCTGTGGAGATGGAGCGTCGTCTTAAGCCAATGTTTCGTCATGCTCCTAATGCTCGAATCATTTCGGCCACGTTGGGTTCGGATGGTCGGTTTCAAAGGATTGACCGAACCGTAGCCAGCAGTTTGTATCGCACACGAAGTCACAAGGTTAATGTATGGGGCTTGCGTGGTTGCTCTTATCAAGGAGTTGAACCGTATGACCGAACATAAGAAAATCTGGATTGTAGCCATGTATGTTACGGAATGGCAAAACGACCCATCATTCTCGGAATTAGCATTTACCAGTGAAAACGGTGCTAAGGATTACTTGGAAGATTGGGAGCAAGCCGATGAAGACCGTTTCGGTGCGCTTTTGGGACCCTTCTATGTAGTCGAAGGTGAGTAAGGTGCAAGAAACTAAACCGTGTGCTAACAATGATTGTTATCGTTGGGCGCAACTCGGTTCTGGAAGTCATCACGCCAATCGAACACAAACTGATTACTGTTCTCTTTATTGTCGGCTTTACAACGAACAAGGATTAACGAAAGTATTGAAGCCTGATAAATTAGGCCGTAAAAACAAATCATTTCCGCCGATTGTAATTAACTGTGATTCTTGCGGTGCAGACCTTGAACTTCATTGGAACGAACAGTCTTGTAATCGTGCTTTTTGTAATCGTGAATGTCATTTGTTGCTGAAAACCAACAAATCGGTTCGCAAACCTGAACTTAGATATGCAATACTAAGGTTGATGCGTGACCATCCTTTAGAACAATGGAATGTCAAAGAATTAGCACGTATGTTAGACCAAAGTTACACTCGATGGCGAGTTAATGCAGCAGTTGTGGCGCAGTTACTCCGAACTATGAAAACGAGCGTTCAAAGAATTGAACCTTGTGTTTATGAATTGAAGCCCGAAGCGAAAACAGGTCCGTTGATGAGATTTGTAGTTAGAACTGGGGCTTGAAACCCGAATCTTTAAATAGTCTGGGCGTTTAGAAAAGGTGGAGGCAGTATAATGGTGAAGGAAACTTACAATCGAGACTACTGGAAGTTCTGGAGACTTTACAAAACACGTCGAGGAGCCAGAGCCTACGCCAAGAAACATTCGGGCGGTTGGATGATTATCAAAATGAATCCTGATTTGCTGACGGCTAAGGAAAAGAAACACGGTTTGGGAACTTGGTTAGTGGGTTCAACTACTGAATATCTGTATTACAAAGCCCGACACAGCAAGACTATGGATTTTGAAGCAAATTATGTAGCGGTTGAGATGTGGGAAAACGGAGAACTGTTGGCGGTTTTCGACGAAGAGGAAATGTGAAGACTTACTTAAAGACGATGCCCAAGTTTATATGGGTGTTGTTACTGTAAATAAATAACGGAGTGACTAAAATGAGAGACAAAGATTGGAAAGAAGAAAAATTAGACGATGATAGACCTTGCGAGGATTGCGGTTCAAAGAACTGGGAACTTAATGATTCCAGAGGTGAACGCTCTTGTGGCGATTGTGGATTGGTTCGCCATGAATACGAAATTGACTACGGCAAGGATTGGCGAGTCTTTTCCGATGGTGAAGGCACAGGCAACGAGCGAGCAGGTATGCCTCAAACTAACTTGTTGCACGACAAAGGTTTGACTACGGACATGGGATGGCAAAACAAAGACTATTCTGGTGCGGCTATTTCTGGTGATGCAGCCAAGCGTATGAATCGGCTACGTCGTCAGCACGCTCGAACTCGTGTCCGAAACTCTACGGAACGAAACCTTGTGTTGGCTTTAGGTGAACTTGACCGTTTGGCTGGTAACATGGGTTTGCCAACTTCAATTCGTGAAGAAGCCGCTTTCATTTACCGCAAAGCAGTTGAAGCCAAGTTGGTTCGTGGTCGCAGTATTGAAGGTATGGTGGCCGCAGCAATTTACACGGCTTGCCGATTGGGTGCTAATGCTCGCACACTTGATGAAATCGGAAGTTTCTCTAAGACCGGTCGTAAAGAAATCGGTCGAACCAGCCGTGCATTGGTCAAGGAACTTCGACTTCGTGTGCCTCCTGCTATGCCGAGAGAATACATTCCTCGGTTCTGCACAGATTTGAGTTTGCCTGTTAAAGTGCAAAGTCGTGCGCTACAATTGTTGGCCGATACCGAAGACCACGATGCTTTAGCAGGTCGTGGACCCACAGGAATTGCCGCCGCCAGTATTTACCTTGCAGGTATTTTGGAACACAACCGTCGAACCCAAAGAGAAGTTGCTGACGTAGCAGGTGTCACCGAAGTAACCATCCGTAATCGTTTCAAAGAAATGTGTGGTGTTTTAGGATTGAACCCTGAAAGCCCTACGGATTCTGAAACTTCAGAGTGAGTCTTTAAGTATCAAAGCCAAGAAGATTAAACCATGTTGCCGAAGGCGATGAATTGGGTCCCCTCTATTGTGGATACCTTTTGGGTCTTTTGGGATATAGCCGGAGATAAGGATTACATTTTCATACCTTTTAACGATGAAGAAATGAGACTGATATTTAAGGATTTAACGAGTATTGATGAATTAGACGAGGAGACCATATTAAGTGTTGAACTTTCAATGCTGGCTCGAAGCGACACAATGTTCACAACCGAGGCTTTAAATGTTGATGAGTTCGATTACACGGGCGAGAACATCTTAAACATGGATTTCCACATTGACCGCACCAACTTGACTGAGGAGCAATACGATGCTGCGGTGATGTCTCAGCAGATTCGTCAGCGTAATGGTTGGAATGCAGCCATGATTTACAAACTTTACTTGCCGGCAGAACATTTCATGTTGATGGAAGGCAAACTTCCGTCATCCTTTTATCGTGGCTCGGTCGCATCTTGGGATACTGAAAAATATGGTTCTCCGAAGTTATGGAACGCTCTTTATCCTGTTGAAATCTTGGAGTTTTCAGCGTTAATCATGGCAGCCGTATCAAAATTAAGAGATGGACTCACGGGAGATTTAGTATGAATCCGTGTGAGTTTTGTGGTAGCCTAAACACACAGAAAAGTCATTTAAGTCCTTTAGGCTTTATCAAAATGAATCGTAGCAAAGGTTTTTCTGAATATGAAGTATTTTGGTATTGTGAGAAACATTATGTGAATAATGTAACAGGTTTCTGGAACAAACTCAAAGACAAACTTCCCGACATTGGCGGGGCTTACATGGATGATTAGATGTTTTAAGTAAGTGATACGCTTTAGTTTCAACATGGCTTGGCAGTATTTACTGATAGTTTTACTGCTGGGTTTAGTGCTGGGACAATTTTATCGAAATCTAAACTTGATAAATCAAACCATTACTTCCACAGTCAATTATGAAAATGTTTCGGAGCAAATGGAATCTTTGAAACAGGAACACAATTTGCTTTTGGAATCTGTTTCAGAGGATGACCAGATGATTGGAAAACTTTCGGAATCAATTCACAACTTGGAATCTCAAATCTATAAACAAGAAAACGACATCGAAGTTCTATCAGAGAATCTAAAAGTTTCGCAGACGGAAGCCAAACATCAGAAGGGTAGAGCCGCTTCTGCACACACGTCAAAAGGCCAGATTTTAGAAAAGTGGACTCCGTTTTTAACGCATCCTGAAATTGATGAACATTGGACACCTCAAGATTGGAGTTTCATGGGCAACCCTTTAGATTACATCGTGTGGGACTGGCATCAGGACCGAGACTTGAATGTGGAAACAGGTAAAATTGTATTTTTGGATGTAAAAGCGGCTAAGTCACAACTTTCAACCAAACAAAGACGCATTCGAGACTTGGTGAAAGCAGGTCGTATAGAGTGGCGTGAAATACGTTTAGACTAATACCATGAAACTTTAAATGGGTGTTTTGTCTTAGGATAACTAACCCCATCGGTGAATATCATGGAAGCAGAAAGAATGTGGAATGGCTACTTGTCTCGTGAAAGTTGGATGCAACGTAACTTAGACAACGCTCAATCTTTGATGAATGATATGCACAGGATTTTGATAGACAACGCTGAACTAAGCGAGGTTCTGAATCTCCGAAACTCGGAAGTGATTCGCACACCAACTAAGGTTTATTTGTCGTATCGAATGGATATGCCAGATGCAGGAGAAGTTTGGGGCATTGGATTTGATGCTTTGACTGATTGTTGGTTTATGCAGCAAGATGGCGAAACTCAACGGCTACAAGGCGAGCGTGATGACTTGTGGGACAATTTCTTCCATCAAGCATTTGTGATTAACCAATCGGATTTGCAGGGCAAGTCTTTACAGGAACGGTTGAACAACTGATTGTTTATATGGGTGATTGACCTTAGTGGAATTACAGGAACAACTGGAGTTGAAAAATATGGTGCAGATAACAATACAAGCAGATAACGGAATTACACACAAAGTTTGGGAAAAGGAAGGCAACGCTTTCAACGATGACCCCGGTGTGCTACGCTACTACTTTTACGGACCGGGCGGCAACCCCAGCAAGCGCAACGAACTCGGATGTTTCGACCTCAAAGGACGTTATGCAGGTAAGTTCAAGGCCAACGACGGTGCTAAGACCAACCTCAATGTCGTGAACGACGAGAAAGAAGCCGTGATTACTCTGATTGCACCTTCTGGTGACAAAGTGTATATCGGTAAGGTTCGTGGTCCAATGACGACTCAAGACCGCATTACTCTCGGTATGTGCATCAACAACGCTACGGCTATGATTGCAGCACGACCTGAAAACGAGGTTTCTAACGAGACTTTGGTGCAAGAGGTCTATAACCTTGCAGATGCTTTGCTGGCAGAGTATCAAAACCGTTACGACATTTGAGGTTAAACCATGATTGGACATCCGAACCCCAATGGTCGGAATCCGTGGTGTCCATACTGCAAAGAAGTTCGATTGACTTTGGTGGGTCATCCTATGTGGGGTGTAACTCGATGGTTATGTCGCAACTGCGGCTGGCAAAGCGACGACAACAAAGAAGGCGGTGATGTTTATTTCGATAAATCCATTTGACCCAAAAAAGCGAATCACCATTAGTATGCCGATGGAATCGTGTATGTTTTGTTTAGCAGCAGCCAATCCGAAAAGTAATTTTCTATTGGTAGGTAACGATGTTTGCGGACCTCAACAAACTTGTGAACCACACAAAAAACGTGGAAAGAGCCGTTTGTGTAACTTTTGCGGGTGGCAAAGCATTGAACAAGATGCTGGCGTGGGGTATGAATACCTAAAATGTAAGGACTGTGGCGCAGGTTACGAAACTACATACAACCCAGAGAAAGCGAAACTTCTGGGTTTAAACCCGCAACCAGATGTTGATGTTATCTATGATGACCCTCAATACAGCAAATGTTGGACCACTGAAATTACCAATCGAGTTAAAACGGGTTGGGGAGAACTTTTAAGTAGTCGCTGATTCATAACTTAGGGTTGATGATGGAGTTAATGCTCAAGTCTTGGTGCGAATTGCACGGACTACGACTTAATCATGGATTGATTCAAAACGACGTAGCAGTTAGTTTAAGCGCAGCCAAACAAGAGAAACCTGTTTGTTATGCGTTGCGGTGGAGATACCGAGAATGTCGAAGTTGTCACGAAGAGTTTGATATTCAAAACGGTGGTTTTCTTTACACTTGTCATGGATGCGCCCCAGTTGTTTCGGACTCTGATGAATAAGGAGAAGTTCTTATGAATGTGGCTTTGCACTATTACGATGGTAAGCCCAATTTTGGAGACCAAATCAGCCCAGTGATTGTGGATGCTTTGTTAGACTCTAAAATCAGTCGTGTGCCGTGGACTGAAAACGGTGAAGCCGTTAAAATGAGTGCCGTCGGGTCGGTGATTCATACGTTACGACCAGAAACCCAAGTTTGGGGTTCGGGAATTATGACTCAGAGCGTGCCGTCGGACAAATTAAAGTTTCATGCAGTTCGTGGACCCAAAACTCGAAAGTTTCTATTAGAGTGCGGATACACTGAAGAACAAGTTCCTGAGATTTACGGTGACCCTGCTTTGTTGCTACCAGAGATTTATCAACCGAAAGTATTGCCGTGGACTCGTGATATGTGGGTTGTGATACCTCACCACAGTTGTTTAGATTCAGCACACCGTCGGAACTATTGGGCAAACCTGACCGCCGATGATTATGATTTATGGGAAATGTTTGGTTATCGAATAGTATATCCGAATCAACCGTGGCAAGAAGTAGTTGATGCTATCGCTAATGCGAAAGGAGTTATTTCCGAGAGTTTGCATGGTTTGATACTGGCTGATGCTTACAACGTGCCGAATGTTTGGTGGAATGCTAATGGAGAAAATGGATTAGCAGGACACAACGGTAACTTCAAGTTTGAAGATTATTTCGAGTCAATGGGACAGATTGACCGAAAGTTTGTTGTAGATTTCGAGGATGTGACTGAAGACAACTGGCAAGAGTTGATGTCGGTGACCGCCGGAACTTCTTTGATTGATACTGAAGTTCTACGAGAAGCATTTCCTTTTGGGTCTAAAGTTTAAGTCAGTGATACAAGTTAAGAAACTTGGTCGTCATGTCTTTTGCGAAATATCAAAATGTTCCATTTGCATCGAAACCCAAAGAACAACGAGTTCGTAAAGATGACATGGGAGCGTGTCAAGGCGGGTGTTGTCGTTATACTCAGATTCTAAATACGGAATATCAATTGTGTAGTTCATGCAGTTATCGTTGGCGATACAACGGTCATAGTTGCGATGTTCCATCCTGTGAAACCGTAGCCGACGGCACTGAAAGGTTTCGGAGTAAAAACAACAAAATGCTATGCGGTAAATGTCACGCCAGTTGGAAGAATCTAAATTGGTGCGTTTGGGAACGATTTTGTGAGGAGCGATTTTTGTGGCAACTGAGACCTGTGACTTATCAACGTGCAGAGGCTGAAGGATTAGTTGTAAAAGTTTCGTCTGAAGACAAGCAAAGAGTCAGACAAAATGAACTTGGCGATTGTCACGGTTGCGGTCGAAACGCTCGAATCATCAATGCCGAGTATCAATTATGTAATCTATGTCGCAACAAATATCAGTATTACGGCGAAACTTGTAGCATTAGAGGAGTAGAGCCTTGTGAAAGTCCAGCAATAGGTTTTGATACTAATGAATCAAGGTTGATTTGTGAAAGTTGTAAAACGGTGAAAGCCAAATACAATTTAACTTCGTATCGTATTTACGAAACCCAGATACGCACCGTAACCAATTGCACCATTTGTAAGAAAAAAGTTTCACACAACGCTGCCGAAGGAGAACGTGGATGTTCGGCTTACATTGACCACGACCATGAAACAGGTGTAGTCAGAGGAGTTCTTTGTCGGGCTTGTAATTGTGCCGAAGGTTTCATCAAAAGCACAGGGTTGTGTCCCGAAGAGTGGGGTCGTCGATTGATTGATTATTATGAATCACCGCCACTGGCTCAAAGTTGGACTCAAAATACTTAGCCAAACCAAGAGTCTAATGACTTTGGTTGTTGAGACCGTCGGTCTCTCGGACAGCCTTTCCGAACCTATCCGGGGTGAGTGTGTCGCCAAAAGGCTCACTCAAACCGCAATAGCGGTTAATGCGTTCTATTCTTACCGATGTTTTAAATAACTGGTAGCACTTAATTGAGGACATGAGTATTTCAGAGGACTGTCCACCTTGCGAAATGTGTGATGGCAACAGGACCCATTCAACTTTTGATACTAAAACTCACGATTGGGATATGTTTTGTTATGATTGTGGTTTCCATTCTTCAGATACAGCCAGCGAAGGGTCTCACGAAATGAGTCTGGTAACGACTCGACATTGTAAATCCTGCGGCGTGAGTATCACAAAATGGAGCGTTACTTCTGAAGGCTATCTTTATGAGTGTTCCAATTGTGATGAAAATGAAATACGTTCCTCAATTGACCATTTCAACGGTGTGACTCCAGAGGACAGATGGGACTTTTTGAAGGATTATCGTGATGTTGATGCAACCGACTGGACTTACACATGGCGGCCTTGTGAGGGTGGTTGCGAGGATTACTGGTATGATAACATGACGGATGCAGCCAAAAGTTGTGAGTCTTGCACTCGATTAACCGAAAAATCAAAGATTTGGAAGGATTGGAACTGAACCTTTAAGTAGGTCATTTGGTATAACAACGGCATGGATAGAATTAACTCAGTCAAATTGGGTTTGAATAATGACATGGAAGTAGTTGTTACTGCCGACATTCAAATGAAATCTGGTGTCGATACCGATGATGTTTATTTTGTGATGTTCAATGTTTTAGACGACCCGCTTCGTTTTGTGGTGGCTACGGCATCTAATTTTGAAGAGTTTTTGTTGAAAAAAGGTGTGCCGAGTGCCTCATTGAGCAAGTGGTTAGCCGAAACTCCAGAGTTGTTTATGGGTGAAATCGTTAAGCATCAAATGGAAGTTATGGGTAATGCTGTGGAACGTGTTAAAGTTTCATTGGACAAGCAATCAAATGCAGATATGGCTCGAACCGTAATTCTAAGTATGATTGATAAAGGTTATTTCTTGAATGTCAGTAATTATCATATCCCGGGTCAAAATGAACCGATTCAAAGAACTCAAAAAGTTGAAACTGCGGCTTTGCTGCAAGACTTTCAAATGATGCTGGATGTAGTCAAGAACTGGGAAGGTTTCGATTTCGCTGAATACTTGCGAGGCAAGGGTGTTTCAGAAGAAGACATTAAACAAATGGTGGGTGCTTGAAATGATTGACCCCGAAAATGGAACTCAAGTGGATTTGCGAGATGTAATGAGTCAGTATGATGAAATGGGTCTAAGGCCACAAGGTTTCGTGTTTCTTTATTCCGTAGTGGACAAGTCTGAAGTTTCCGATAACGGAACTTTGAGCAATTTCTTTCGGATGATGTCTATGAGATATGAAATGGAACACCACAAGCGAGTTTTCATTTCTAAAAAAGATGCTGAAGATGTAGCATTGATTCGATTTGAAATGGGTTGGTTCGGTAATTGGGATGGTATGGCAAAGTTGATTGAAACTATTGAAGACGACATCCGAACTACATTGGAAACTTTCATTCAGGCAGGAAGCATTGAACAAATGCCTCACATGGAGTTTATGTTTGCCAATCAAGAAGTGGTGGAAGACATTGGTTTAGAAAGTGAAATCGCTGCTGAAGATGAAGACATATTTTGAAGGTGTTGAGGCGTATGCAAGTTCGATTAGATATTGGTGAAGGTAAATGGTTAGTCTTTGAGGACTACGGAGAGAAGCGAAAGCATCTCAAGGTTTCAGTTGAAGATGATGAAGGAGCCAGAATTGTTTTGGGTGTTTGTCTCAAAGGTGAGTTCAAACGTGCAGGTCGCTCGGCTTGATTAGTTTAACTTTAAGTAGGTGGTATGCCTATGTGGAATTGTAATGGGCGAGAACCTGCCCTTTGCTTAAAAAAAAGGTGATTAAGAATGACAGACGTATTGAGAACAGTATTTAACAGCATGAGACACGGTTCGTTCCGAACAAGTTTGGGTGGTATGAACCCGACAGGTGCAAGTTGTTGGATTACAGATGAAAAAGGAAACGAAAAGTTGGTGGGCAAGTGCCACCGTCAAGTTTGGTATTCCAAGACTAAAACTCCTCGAACCAATTTGCCTAATGACCAGACTTTCATTAAGTTTGCAGTAGGTCATGCGATGGAAGAAAACTTCCAACAGAACTGGGCAAGGGCTGGAGTTTATCTGGATGGTAACATCAAAGTGCGTCAGGATATTAGTCACGGCGACCCCAGAGGCGAACTCATCATGTCTGGTGAAGTGGATGCGCTACTAAGAGATTACGACCTTGATGAAGATGGTCAGATTGAAGAGATTCACACCGACCTCGGTATCGGTATTGAAATGAAAACCAATCGAGGGTATTTCTCTAAGAAAGAAATCTACGGTTTCGGTAACAAAATCTATGTTAATGGAAGCCCGAAAATTGAACACGTTATGCAAACTGCAATTTACCTGCACATGAGAAAGCCTTTGGAGGAATACTACGGTGTGCGAATTGAATCCTTCCGCATTGTTTATTGTCAAGTTGATGATGGACACACCACTTGGTTTGACATTAGCCTTTCGGATGGCTACGACGGTGAAATCATTGTTAAAGACCGTTACGGTATTGAATTAGAACCCGATGCTCTGGCAAGTTTGGAAGCAGGTGCGCCGATGCAAAAGATTTCTGGTTTGACGATGGATAAAATCAAAGACCGTTATTACAAAGTTTTGGACCATCTGAAAGACACCGAGAATCCACCTCCTCGTGATTTCCAACTTCGATACGATGCTGAAACTTTTGAACTCAAAATGGAACGTGGTGAACTATCCAAGACAGCCATTGGAAACTGGGAAAAGAAACCCAATATGGAAGTCGGTGATTGGAATTGTCGGTATTGTGATTGGGGAGATACTTGTTATCCTTACGGTATTCATACCAATGCAGTTGAAGACGGCGAACTCACACCTGAAAAGGCCATGAGTATGTTGGGTATTTCTGCTTTCGGTGCGTGATTTTCAATGGAGCCGATGGGGTTCTGGACACAAGTTTTACTGGTCATGGCTTTGTTGAACTTCATGTTGAACTTTCGGACTATTCTGGAAAGTCGATGGATTCACAACCATGTAAGACACATTGAGTTTCACGTTTGCCCTGACCATGAAGAATACGAAGAAGTGCAAGCCAGACTTCAAGAAGCGTTTGAACAACACTTACGAGGAATCGTTACGGAACAAAAGGTTCAAAACAATGCTTCAGAAATAGAAGAGTGGGATAACCAATAAGTGAACTAAACCAAAACCTGACACACAATCACAGTAATGTCATCGGGCTTACCGCCTAAGTGTTCTTCAAAGGTTTGACGACGGATTTCTCCTTGTTCATAGGCTCGTTGAGCAAACGGTGACCAAATGTCTGGGTCCTGTGAAGCAGCGTAAGCCGCCGAAGCAATAAGGTTGGCTAAGGTGTTGGGGCTAACATCATCAGGAGCATCGGCAAGGATTTGGGCTACTTGTGAAGCGTAAAGGTTGTCCCAGAGACCGTCTGTGCCAAGCACGATGTAATCAGCAGGTTGAACACTAACGCTGTAATTTTGTGCATCATCGGCAGTATCGGATTCACGAGGTCCTACTTGAAAAGGTTGATTGTGGCGGTGCTGTTGAGGTAAAGTTTGAAACACCACATAGTTTTGACGATACACCACAAGGTCTGAGTCTCCGATTTGGGCAACTTCTAAAATTGGTAAATCTGTATCCTCCGAAAGTTTGGCTATCAAAACGGTAGTGCTGCCTTCAGCACGCAAACGTGGAATCACCGTTTCTAAACAAGTTTGTGGATATTGAGTAAAACCTTCGCCATAATAGTCTCGACAAAGACTCATTAGTTCACGAGCGCATTCGCCCGCATTGATTCCTTTTGAACGCCATGCTCCGACACCATCGGCCACACCAATAGCATTGAAAACAGAATTAGTTAAAAACCAAGCATCGTCACCGCCATCCGAAAGTTTGTCATCACGAGGGCGGTTAGCCACACCCATTGTAAGATACGTTCCAGTCACAATAATCCACCTTGTATCAAAGTTTTAGAATCTTCCACAGACCAGTTGAGAATCTGGGAGTAATAGAACATTTGTTTTTCATTTAAGAATACAGGAAACGCAGGTTTGCTAATTCCAGAAGATGTTGATAGATTCCAAGTAGGATGGGTCTTGCCCTTAGACGACCATTGAAGAGTTATGTGTTTGAGATTGCGAGGAAACCATTCAGGTATGCTTGATGGAAATGTGTAGTCAGCATCAATAACTCGAAAGCCCTGCCAACGAACCTTAATCGTGTCCATGTCGCCCTCCCATATATCATATTTACCATCCGTAAGTGTTCTCCGTTTTTGTTCTACTTCAACGGATTGTGAATAGGCTACATCTAAATCCCAATAAGTTTCGGAAGTCGTGTCCAGAACTCTCAGAATAGGTGTAAAACCAAGAGGCATATCATCCTCAAGTATGAAAAATCGTGGCATCGGTGCAATATATTCGCTCCTTTCAATTGGATTGGGGGGCAAAGAAATACTTTCACCACTGATAATAATTTCATCGTTTTGTGTGCAAATCCAGATTTCTTTACCAATGAAATGTTGTGCATCCGTAATTATGTTTTGGGGATGCCCTCGATAACGCTTGGATTCCAGACTGAAAGCAGGGTTTTGAGATTCGACGGGCATAGACCCTTGTATTTCGTTCAAAACATCACCAACAGACATAACCGACGAATCGAAACCATCGGGATTTATCCAGAACATAAATAATCATAGTTGCTTCTGATACTTAATTTTACGCCTTGTTTAAGAGGGTGATTCCACATAGAATGGTTATGGTTTCTGTTCAAGTTCGTGGTAGCACACGTCGGTATCGGGATGTTCTTAGAAATACTTACGACCTTCGGTGGAACACTGACCAAAGTTGTTATGCGGGAGACATGGAATTGTCGGAACGCCGACTCAAGAATCTGGTCAAGTTTTGTGAGAGATTCAAGTTAGAAGTTTGGGTGGCTGGAACACGGTATCAAACTGCAAAAACCGAAGAAGATGATGACGACCCAGATAACTATCGAGTAGAAATCAAGCCAACACAGAAAAAAGTTTCAGAGTTGGGTGCAGTAGGTCGGGAAGTTTTACCACCAGTGAAGTCAGCAAAAACCGAGTGGGCAGAAATTGTTTTGGAAGCCGATTCAGAAGTTTCGTTTGAGGGTTATCAAAAATGGTTTGACGGCACGCTGTTTGAAGAACCCAGACCAGAACAACAACAAGTTGTGCCGACCGTAGCAAAACTTTTGAGACAAGGCTATGAGAACATAATTTTGGAAATGCCGACGGGAGCAGGTAAATCGGCTTTAGCCATGACTCTTCCGAAACTATTCCGAGATTCAAAGGATGCTGCTAACGAAGGACCCAACTCTTATTTGCTAACTCACTTGAAAGGTCTGCAAGCGCAATATCTTTCGGAAATGCCGTTTATGAAATCAGTTATGGGTCGTGGAAACTACGGTTGTAAGTTGCCAGTGGAATCAGGTGAACGTGATGCTGAAGTAGTGGAAGCGGCGGTGCAACAAGTTCGAGCAGGAATCGCAGTTAAATCTAAAGGATGCACAGCAGATGTAGCACCTTGCGTGACTATCAAGGATTTTAAGTGTCCGTATAAGAACCCTAAAAAGCGTGTAGGCGATGGCTTAGATTGGTCAGTAGCACCTGAAAGTCTTTGTGATTATTACGGTGGACTTACGGAAGCCCAGAACTCTGATTATTTCGTAGCAAACATGGCTTATGCGGCTGCTTTGGGTTGGACACCTATGATGCCTCAACGAGAGTTTTTAGTGGTGGATGAAGCCCACAACTTGCCCGATGTTTTGGTAAGTGCGTTTTCTTTAGACCTTAGTGAGCGTATGTTGGAACGATTGTTGGGTGTTATGAGTATGCCCCAGATTTTAGAACTCAAGGGTGCAGAGCAAACCGCTGAAATGGAGCGACGTAATCTTAAAATGTCATCGTGGAGACCCAAGACCGGAAGTTTCGGTTTGCCCGGTGTGCCGAGCATGACAATGGATATGAAAGAAGATATTGTAAGCAAATGCGCTGCGGTGTGGATAGCATATTTGGAAGAACTTTATGGGTTGCTACAAGGTAATTTGAAGCGTAATGAATACGCCGAAACCAAAGATTTGAAATTGGCTATGCGAGTAGCACACCGAATTGAAACTATTGTGGAAGGACTCAAAAATGACCGAGACAACTGGATTTGGCAAGTTAGCCCAGAGAAAACTTTCGTGAGTTTCAAGTGTGTAGAAATCAAAGATTTTGCTGAAGAACTATTGTTGAACATTGGTCGTCGTCGAATCTTTATGAGTGCTACAATTGGTAATCCGAAAATGTTTGCAGAAGAATTGGGACTAAAGCCCGAAAAAACAGCGTTTGTGCGAGTGGCTTACAGCAGTTTCCCGTTGAAGAATCGACCCATTTATACCAGAGAAACAGGTGGATTGCTGACTCGTAAAGGACAAAGCGAAGCCGATTGGAATAAAACGGCACAACAAATACTGGAAATTATGGACAAGTATCCTAATCAAAGAGGTATCATTTTGCCTTACACCGATAGAATCGAACGAGAACTTTCGCAACGTATGGGTGAACTTAATCGCAAACAAATGCAACGAGTGATACAACACGATAAATCGGCACACGGCAGAGATTCGGCTATTGATGAATGGCGAACCAGCCGAGGTGGAGTCATTATGTCCACTTATTTGAATCAAGGTTTCGATGGTAAAGAAGCCGACTTTTGTATTGTGGTGAAACTTCCGTATCTAAGTTTGGGAGATGTGCGAACCGCTAAGAAAATGAAGGCTAATCCTGAATGGTATGTGCAACAAACAGGAATTGAGTTGGCTCAAATGTGTGGTCGAGCAGTTCGTTCTCGGACAGACCGTGGTGATACTTACATTTTGGACCCAAGTTTCTGGTTTCAATACGAGAAAGGGGTCGGCAGACCGTTGAAGAATTACTTACCAAATCATTTGTGTGAAAGCATTGAAAAGCATGAAGGCAAAACACCGTTGGGTATGCAACAGAAGTTTGAAGTAGTCTGATAACTTAGCAAGGGTGAGCAACATGAAAATAGCAATCGCAGGAAGAATGGCTTCGGGAAAAACGACGTTAGCAAAGGCTTTAGCAGAACATTGGGATGGTGAGATTTTGTCGTTGGGAGGCAAAGTCAAAGAAGTAGGAAAAGATTTGTTCGGCATGGTGGAAAAGGACAGACCTTTGCTGCAACAAATTGGAATGAAGATGCGAGAAATCCGACCCGATGTTTGGATTGAGTATCTCGATAGGGAAGCCAGTAAAAGAACTTCCGCAGTAGTAGATGATTGCAGGTTTATCAATGAAGCCCGATGGTTCAAAGACAACGGTTGGTTGCTGATAAGACTCAACATTGAAGAAGAGGTTCAAAAGGTTCGTCTGCAAAAAACTTATCCTGATGATTGGGAACAGCATTGGAATAATCGAAATGACCCATCTGAAACCCAAGTTTCGGAGATTCCCTCGGAGTGGGTTCATTATGAGTTAGCAGGTGAACAGTCTGTGGACGTTTTAATGCAAATCTTAGCAACCCTTTAAATAGTCTGGACTGTTGAATGATAGTATGGACAACCTAAAGGATTTCCCGTTTCCACAACCCGACCTTGCGAAACCAGACTTGCAGAAAGGTGGTTTGTATTCAGGTAAGCCTCCAATTATTTTTAAGAATCCAGATGATTTCGTGATTCAAATGAAGTATGATGGTCTTCGTGGTGTCTTGGGACTCAACAAATCTAACAAGTATGTATTTGTGAGCCGTAACAACAATGTGTTCACCAGTCCGAGTTTAAATCACCTACGAGAGTTTAGAGGTTCTTCACGGGACCCTTTTCCATCTAATGTAGTTTTGGATGGTGAAGTGTATTCTGATGCTGTCGGACCCGGCCAACCGTTTGAAGATTTCAATGAACTCAATGGTGTTTGTCGTCGAGGTTCTGCATACGATTCTCGTGCGCCGTTACTGTATTACGTTATTTTCGATGCTTACTTTCCTGACGAACCCAATTTGGTTTATTCAGAGCGTATGCAAAGGATTCTCAAATACCACAAGCGTATGAGTCCCGCAGACAAGAAATTGTTTCAAGTAGTTGAACCGGTTTCATCACGAAGATTGAAACTTCCTCGTGGGTCCAGCGTCAAAGATACCTTAGAAGCGTCTTTAGAGTATGCAGAAAATCAAGGATATGAAGGAATTATGCTTCGTAATTTGCGGTTGCCTTACATGGCGGGCAAGTCGGGTTCAAGCCTTTACAAATTGAAGAACTTTCAGGATGAAGAGTTTAAGATTGTCGGCTGGGAAGAAGCAACTAAGAAAGATGCTGGAACTCCAGTTTGGATTTGTGAAACCGAAGACGGTGAAACTTTCAAAGCACGCCCAATGGGAACTTTAGAAACACGTCGTGAAATGTGGCGTAATCGAAAGGATTATTTGGGCAAGGATTTGACAGTTAAGTTTCAAGAGAAATCAAAGAACGGTGTTCCACGATTCCCTGTTGGAATCACAGTTCGTGACTACGAATGATAAACATTCCATTCTATTACTGGAGCCAAGCCATCAGTTAAAAGTGCGGCGGCTTCGTTAGTGGATGAGGTTTCGTAAAGTGATTCGTAATGGATGAGTTCATAAGGTGAAGTAAAATCCCGAAGATAACTTCCTTTGGGTCCCCATCTCCACACCATGTTATTGATGATAACTTTACTACCATACCCAAGTTCTTTGCCGTAAAGTTTCTCGCTGTCTGTGTTGCTAAGTATCATTTGGTGACCACAATACCTTCGGACCCATCGGTAGATTGCACCAACAAGAATTGGATTACCTTTACCGTATTTCAATAAAAGTTCTCTTACCTTTAATTGTTCCTTGAAAACATATTCAGTGATTAAATCTTGTATTCCATCAAACTCTTTCAAAAGTTCTTGTCGTGCCGCAGGGTCATTGACAATCCGAAACAAAAGAGTTGTTTGAGGCATTATGACTTCATCTAAAGTGAAAGACTCTTGTAAAACCTCGAAAATCGGAGAAACAGGTCCTGAGTTCCATCGACGCTCTTCGTTCCCTGTTGCGTAGAAGATTTCACCAAACTCATAGTTCCAGATTCCAACAAATGCTTCCCAAATATCGCCCAAAAGTTTGTTGGTCTTTGCTCCCACATCCTTCCAATCCTGTTCTCTGTTTCCAGTCCAGTTGAGAGTGTTTAAAGATTCAGGGTGTTTAGAAATATCCGTAGGTTCTGATTCCCATTGTATCAATTGTTCGAGTTGGTCTTCTTCAGCATACAAATCGTGGTCGTTCCAAAACTTTTGAAGTTCAGCGAAAGTTGTAATTTTAGGTTGTAGTTCTTCTTCGGATTGCATAATGGCTTGTCCGTGATACCAGTTGAAATAATCTCCAGAATCTAAAGCACGTTGCACGGTTACCAAATCATTACCGAAAGTTCCGGTAAAAGCGGCTCTGGACTCTGGGTCTGAATCGTTCACAGGCCACGGAGCAATCACTGGGTCAAAGAAAACTTGAGAACCATTTTCACGGAAACCAAAGTTTTCAGGATTACGGATGTCTCGAACCACGAAACCTTGTGATAACAACCACCTCAACAACTCTTGATAATCGGAATTGTCTAAGGGCGATAATTTAGTGCCGTCAAATCTTTGACAGTAATCATTAGCGTCGGTGCAAGGAATGGCTTCCATTTCCCAGATAGCATACGGCTGCCCAGTTCGGAACTCACGCAGTAAATAGGTTAATTCATCTTCCCAATCAAAATCTTCAGCACTTGTGATGAGTTGTCGGCGTAGGCTGGGGTCAATAGTTCCTTGAACAAATGAATAAACTTTCGGTAATGATGACGGTTGGTTGCCCGATTCAGCCAATCTTTGAAATAAAATTGCTTGTTGAGAATTAACAGCGAACAACTTTCGGTCGAGACTTCTAATGGGATACGTGGACAAGGGATGACTTGGTAAAGCAACTAATTTGTAGAAATGTTTCGGATTATCCATGTTTTGAAACACGAAACCTGCTTGACCTGCACCGATGAGCCTACCGAATCTCATGCTTAATACTTCCAGAACTTGTCTCGGTCATCAATTACTTCAACTTCTGCACCGAAAGTTCCAGACTCTGAATCTGAGCGTTTGCTATTTAACCAGACTAATCCAACTAATCCAGCAGTAATCAAACCAGCACTTGCCAGATTTCTAAACAGTAGATTTTCTGATTTAAAGTGAACTGAGCCTGACGTGGGTCCTTCTAAATCCACGATGCCCATGTAGCCCATTTCTCCGAGAGCGTCTTGTAAAGCGAACCAATCCACACCTGCTTGATTGACAAGGCTACCATCGGCAGCATTGGTGTTTTGACCAGTTTCACGAGTAATACTCATAGCATCAACACCCGGGTTGCTACGGGACATGGCTTCAATCAAAAGTTGTCGGTTAGGAAAAACCAAAGTTCGCACACGGTTATGGATAACCTTTCGATTAGTTGTGGTATCTAATTGTTGGTGAGGATAAACTAAAAACTGCACTACTCGCTCGTCATTGTCACGACTGTTGATAAACTCGCCACAAATATCAGTGGAGGAAAAGTATTGGCGGCCTGTGTAAATCTTACCGTCTTTGAGTGGGTGACTGTGAATAGTCCACTTACGGTCTGTTAAACCATTTTTGACCGCATCTTGGGCGGCTTTAGCGGCAGGATTAACTTCGATTCGAGATTCGCTACCGAAACTTGGCTCACCCAGATAGTATTTACCGTCTTTGAGATAAACGTAAGCCATCCATTCTCGTTCTTCATTAGTGTTGTCTGAGAAGGTTTTCATGTCTTCCAATGCTTCATTATCAAACATTGAGAACTCTTTTTGCCATTCACTCATTTTAGACACCTGAGTAGTCATGGTTGTTTCTGATACTTAAAGACTTTTCTATTAACGTGAGCGAACCTTTAAATAGTCTGGGCAGATACAGATTAACATGGCAACTGTTCGATGGATAAACATTCAAACTGGAGAAATCAAATGGGGTGCTGAAGATTTATACCGACAAGGTGAGTCTGCTTGGGTTCCTGCGTGCCGAGTAAAAATGCCCGACGGTAGTGTTCGAGAGAACTCTTTGGATAGTTTTTACAATTGGATTGACAGAAACTTTGCTATGATTAACATTGAAAATACCAAAAGCGTGGGTATGATTTCTATCAATGGTGTTACAATGGACGTAGCCCAAAGAGAATTGTTTTACACGGGCGTTAATTTGTATCAGTATATCATGGCTGAACCCACATTCCCAGTGATTTTAGTAAGTTACAAACCTTCTCCTGTGGCTGATTGGCCTGACCGAAACACTTGGATTGAAGCCAAGAAAACTGATGGGGACACAACTGATGAAACCGATGATAACGGTGGAGGCACTAACAACCCATTACCCGGAAAACCCAGACCCCGCACAAACCCATTCAAGAAAGGACCACCAATGCCCGGACCCGGCCCGGGACCCGGCCCGTCAGACGACCCACCTCCATTCCCCGGCCCAGAACCATTTTTGGATAGCGGTGAGACACCCATTGATGATGATACACCCATTAGTGATTACATGGACACTGGTGAATGGAAAGAGGACCCAAGTGGAAAACCTATGCCTTCGCCCGACGGTGATAAGCCCGGTAAAGGAAAAGGAACGGCTGAAGAACAAGCCGCTAAACAAAAGGGTATGCAGGATGCTATGGAAGCCAGAGCAGAACAGAAATCTAAAATGGAACAAGGAGCCAAGCAAGCCAAACAAGGCAAAGAAGCGGCTCAAGAAGCGGCTGGAACTGGTGGTGAATCTGGTGGTCAGCCCGGTGAAGGCGCAGGAGGAGAACCCTCTGAAGGCGGTGAAGGTAGTGGAGGCGATGGAGAATCATCTGAAAGCGGCGAAGGCGGCGACTCAGGAGAAGGCGATTCAGGAGAAAGCGGTGACTCTGGTGACTCTGGAGATTCAGGAGATTCAGGCGGTGATGATAGCCAAGAAACCGAAGATTCATTCCAAGATTGTGCCGAAGCAGCGAGAGATGCCGTAGATGGAGCCAGACAATGCTGTGAAAATGCAGACCCATCATCTCAAAGTGACTGTGATACTGCGGAACAATCCAAGCAAGATGCTCAAGATGCTCTCGATGCTTACAAAGAAGCAGTTTCTCAAGCACAACAGGAAGGAGATTTATCAGATGGTGAAGCCGAAGCACAGAAAACAAAGGCTGACGCACTTAAAGAGGCTGTGGATGCTATGCAACCCGGTGAACCTACGTCGGCAACAGGTATGGCGGCACAAGAAGCCGAGGCTCACAATGATGCTGCCCAAGAATCTGCCAGCGAAGGTGAAACTTTGGAATGCGCTGATGAAGCGATGGCGGCTAAAGAGGCCGCAGACCGTTGTGATAAAAAAGCCAACCCTCGTAATTCTGAAGACCAAGCCAATGCCCGTCGAGCCGATGATGCCGCAGTTGAAGCATTAGAATCTGCTATTGATGAATTACAGGAGCAAGAAGATAATGACGGCGGTTTAGAAAGTATCTTACAAGAAAACTTGGATGAGGTGAACGAACGTATCTCTGACCGAGACAAATGTATGGAAACCGCAGAAGAAAGCAAGAAATCATCTGAACAGTCGAAAGAAAACGAATCAAAAGGTGAAAATGCAAAACAAGATGCTCTCGATGCTACTAATTTGGCTGAACAAGCCTTTGAGGAACAGAATCCTTCGGATGATGCTCACAGAGATGCAGTTAATGAAGCCATTGAAGAGGCTTTGGAAGCATTGAGTGACCTTCCGTATGAAGATGAAGAAACCGAAGATGCCAGAGACCGTTTAGAACGTTTGCAGCAAAAGCAAGATATAAACGACACAATGGCAAATGAAAAGTGGGGCATTTGGAATCTGGAAGAACGGTGTTGGGTGGAAGTCGCAGGTGGCAACCCATTACAATTCGAGGATGCAGAAGAAGCCAGAGATTGGTTGAATGCTCGTGGAGGGATGATTTGATGAAAGCCAAAATTGTAAATCTGGATGGAAATTACTCAAGACCTATTATAACTGATGATGGAAAAACATCCAGCGTAGCGGAATACTTTGAATATCACCGTGCTTATCAACCTGCTTCTTTGGGTGTTGGTTCAATTGTGGATGTTTTAGAGGTGGACCCCGAAGATGGTGGTTATCCAGCCGAGTGTATTCTGATTACGAATGATGATTCGGAGTGGTATTTAGGATTATTACCCAGCAACTTACAAATGATTTCAGAACCCAAATACTCTCGTGGACCAGTGTCGTCGTCAATCCCAGTTTCAAAAAGAAACAGAGGTGAAGTTAGAGTCTATAAAGATGATAAAGAAGAAAGTTTCGAGAACTCAGGCTTGCCTGATGAGATGCAAGATGCTTACGATGAAGGTTGGGACCAAGGCATGAGCCAAGAAGACCAACTGGCAAATATGACTCCTGAACAGTATGAACGAAAGTTGGGTGAACCTACTAAGATTGTGAACTTTAATGGTCAAATGACGTTGTTCGATAAGAAAGAATACAACGGTAAAATGACTGAGTATGTAATAACTCAGATTCAATACGGCTACGCACCACCAATTTTGGGAATCGGTATGGAAGTTAATCTTGTGGATTGGGTTCAAAATCCTGACCCAGAAACTTTTGTAGTGGTATCCTCGAAAGATTTAGTGCCAGAGTTTATGGCTGCTTCAAGTATTGCGGCAGCACAATATCATTGGACTTTGTATCTTCGTAAAGAAAACCTTGAAATGTTTCAACCAGACCCTGCGGTAGCCGCAGCACAGTTAGCATTAGCACAAGACTTTGAAATGATGGGAGAAATTGCAGAATTGGACTTGGGACTAATTGACAGTGAAACCCTACGAGAGTATTTGGGTCGTGAAGTGTTAATCAAAGGACGTGGTGAATTATATGTTCAACCAGATACTGGAGAACTAATGAAAATGGAAAGCCCTAAGCGGGGTTGGAAGAAAGTTGAGCGCATGAAAGTTTTGGGTCAGAAGTTAGCAGCCACACTACCAAATCTGGTTTTGTTGGCTAATGAGAGTTCCAAAGTTTCAGTTGTGTCGGAAAGTGTAACCGAAGTAGTATTGAAATCATCTGATAAGAAACTCTCTAAAGCATTAGGCAAGGTATTTGCTGTTGAAGTTTCGGGTGACCAAATTACAATTACTTACTGAGGCATTTCTAATGACCGACACACAAAAATTGTTGAACTGGATAAACCAGAGCAGCAAGACGGGTCTTGATTTCTCAACAATGACTGTTACCATTATGGATGAGAATGTTTCAGAACGAGGGTTTCGATTCCCAGAAGTGAGACAAATTAGTTTTAATCCAGATATTGATGGCAACCGTCGAACAATGTTGGGGAAAGCCATTAAGGGCTGCATCAATCAATGGCACAAAGAATCCTCGCTAATCACAGGGGAGGAGTATGTTATCATGGCTTTTAAAACTGAAGGTCCGAGCAATCGTGTAAAGGAAGTTACTGAATGGGTTTCAACCTCAGAATGGGATTGGCCCGCATCGGCTTATTGGGTTATAGGTGTCACGGACCAATTTAGAGCCTTACAGTTTGTAGCAATTATTCCGAGGCACGTTCAGTTTAATTCACCAGCAGTTCGATGGCTTCAACCATTACAGTATAGTCCCGACTTGATAATAGATGACTCTTTACAGGATAATCTAAATCTCCTGAATGCGTGGCTGGAAGATTTTTCCAAAATCTATCTGGGTGAAGATGGCAAAACTCGGTTGGCTCGAATTGATTTCCGAGGATACAAAGTCTAAGTTTATATGGGTGATTCGCCTATGGATGTTTATGTCCACAGAAAGCGGGAACAGCATTCGAGGTGTAACGAAATCCGATATGTGAAGGTTCCAAGTGAACCTTTATATGGGTGATAACGCATACTAAGAATGCCCAAGAACAAAACTGTGGGCCAAAAAAAACTGAAAAACAAATGGTGAAAAATATGAGTGACGTAGAACAATTTTTGAATGAACTTGAAACAATGAACGATGAACGAAAAGCCGAGCGTGCCGCATCCCGTGGTCCTCGCACAGTCTATGAGGTAATCAAGCCCGAAATGGGTAAGGTTTATCAAGGCTACACGCTGGTCTCCTTTAACGAGACTACCAGCCCACTTGGTTCTGAATCAATCTGCCTCCGCCTTGTTGCCCCGGGTAACGAAGGAGAATCAGAAGCCGGTCGCCGTGTCAAGTTCTATGTGAACGGATACGAGAAGCAAGACTTTGAACGATTTATCGGTCAAAACAACCTTGTGACCAAGAACGATGACGACGATGGTAGCACATACCACCTTCCAGTCAAGTTGGATTTCCTTCGTAAGATGAACGATTCCAAGAAGCACGAAGGTCGAACCTTCAAGAGTTTCCACGGTATCATTCGTGACGCTGACGCAACTGCGCTTCGTGAATCTCTCCCTGCGGTCCCTGAAGACCAGACCACAACTGAGCCATACGTGGCTCCAGTGGCTACTGAAGAGTGAACTGATTCAGGCTTGTCCTGATTCTCAGACTTGTCCCGTTCCACTACGGCGTGCGTAGCATTAGGTCCCTTCAAGGTTCCTCGCTGCGCCGTCGGTGAGTCGTGCTTCGGCTTCGATTCGTAAAACTTGCGGCTACGGTGTCTCTTGGGTATTGCTTCGGCAGTATCGAGGTGGATGCGTCATGGGTCGCAAGATAATTGGGTTCAACCAACTGACGACTAACTCACATCGGTTGTCGGCGTGAGCGTTTGCTCTTTGAACTCGGCGGAACACCCCCTTTTCGGGTAGTATTTGGCTCTAACTTTTCGGAGTAGGGTCAGAAGGTGCAAGAGTTTATGAGAGTGATGAGACATAGTTTGAAACATGAGTTTCTGGAGGTGCAACGGTAATGTTGCCTATTCCGAATGAAATTGTGGAGTTTGTATCTGAAACCGCCGAGGGCTATCGAAACGTTAGTGCTGACATAGGTAAGATTTACGCTGCTAAAATTGCGAATCCCAACCTATTGAGTGGTTCGGGCGTTGTTCTCAAGATGGAAGAAGGGCCTTTAAATCCTAAGAAACCCAGTCCTGACGAGTCGGTAATTCGATTTACGCTAAGTGATGGCACATATTCTGTGGAGTGTTTAGCACATAACGGTCCTGAAGTGGGTCGGTTAATGGGCTTGCACCGTATCGGCTGGGAAACCAGCAGTTCAGATTGGTTAGGCGACGTGTTGATGTTGCTGACTGAAAGTGTTCGTGACGGCAAACAAGTGGAAGTCTCTGGCTATTATGAGATGTTCGGGCGTGACAAAGTTTTCGTGGTAAAAACCGTGAGACCTGCGGAGGCTCGAACTGACAGTCAAATGACTGATGAACAGTTTGAAACTTTCATTCAATTGTGTAGTGAAGCAGGACCCGGATACCGACCTTTGGAATTGATGATTCGTGATGATACTTTGTGGTCTAAATTGTATGCTGATACTCCAATTAAATATGCTACAATGCTGTTCTGCCTTAGTCCTCAAACGAAACAGGATATGCTGCACATAGGCATTGTTAGTAGCATGGGTGAAGGTAAAGACCACTTGTTAGAAACTGTCATTGAACCGTTAGTGCCTTGTGGAGTGGCCTCAACAGGAAAACTTTGCACAATCCCGGGGTTATTCGGAGCCATGAATGGCGAAGACCTTAACTCAATTGAGTTAGGTTTGATTCCAAAAATGGATAATGAACGCATAGCCGTTTCCGAGTTTCAAACGTGGAGTCAAGAAGTATTCGGTGAACTGATGAATGTTTTGGCTAACGGCAGTTTCACGATGCAGAAAGGTCAAGTCGATACCAAACGAACTGCTCGAACTAATTTCTTGTTCTTAGGCAATCCGCCGAGGGATTGGAAACGAGGTGATGACCAGTTAGGTATGTTGTCTGCTTTTGGTGAATACACTTATCAATTGATGAGCCGATTGACTTTGATTTTCGCTAAAATGTCTCTGACACAAGGCGACGACACAGACCACTTGATTGAAGACAAAATCATGGATTCTATGAATGGAGTCTATAAGAAGAAAGACTTCAATAAGAATCTGGAAATGTGGCGAAACTTCTTCCGTGAATATCTAAGGTATGTCTCGGCTATGGACCCCAACTACGAAAGTCTCAGAAGTGATATTCGCAAGAGCATGGATAAACTCAAGAAAAGCGATATATTCAAGGGTGCTTTCTTGGGTGGTGGACGTGCTACCCGTGATTTCCGAAAGTTCCAAGAGTTTGTCAATCTGTGCAAAGGTATTGCTCGGTTGAACGGTGAACGAGAAGTTTCAATTACAAGTTTATGGCACGCTGAAAAACTGTTTGAAACAAGTATGGACACGCTGAAACACGATGCTGGTTGGAGGCACTTTGCCAGAGGGTCTTCTGAAAGAATTGCTATGGTGGCTGACCGATTAAAGGATTACGCCTATGAAGTCAATGGCGGCATTTATGAGTCACTGAAAGATATGCTGGACGTTATACCGTTTAACGAAAAAGAATGGGATGAGTTAGTCAATCTTAAATACATCAATCCGAATGGAAATAAGTTCAAAGGCAAATGGTCTGGATGGGTTGAAATGATAGGCGACGATGAGCAGCCTTAAGTAGTTGATTGGGGTATGATGAAACATGGATGTGGCAACAACACAACGGGCTTTAACAGCACTTCAATTGTTGCTGACTCGTGATGTATCTATGACGGCGGCTACTCGATTGGCTCGCACGACTCCGAAAACACTCAAAACTTATTTGGCTTTGAAGGGTATTAAGTGGAGTATCAAAAGAGGTCGATTCCGAATAAACAAAACGGCTGCCCAGAAAAGGTTCGAGTTTTTGAATCAAATGTTAGCAGGTAACTCCGCCACAGCCGCCGCTAAAGCCTTAGAAACAACAGTCAAAACGATGAGTGGTCAGACTTTGCCTGATTCCACAGGTGCTGAACAACCAATTATTGTAAAAGACGGTGGGGCTTGGATTCCCAACTTTGTGAAGATTGAAAACTATTCATTGGTGTATTACGGCGGTATCACAGGATTCGAGGGTAAAACTCTCGGAAGAAACGTGCAGAAAGGACCCGCAGCCAGCGTTGAAGAAGGTGAAGAAGATTACATGGATATTTGGTGGCAAGTGGATTTTGAAACTTGGAGAAGCACGTTGCCCGCTAATCAAGCATCAGAGTTTTGGAAACCGAAAGTTATGCAAGAAGTTCGCAAACAATTGGAAGCGTTAGTAATTTCAGACCCAACATTGGCTGGAAAGTTTCTGGGTAACGCCAAAGTTTCAACCCACGCAGCCAGCACAGGTCGTGCAGGAGCCACGGGAATGCCCGTGAGCAGATTGGAACAGATTTTGGAACGCTATGAAGTCAAAATTACAAGTGATGTTAGTTCAGGTGTGGATGACAATTTAGTGTTTCGACCTCCTGAGTATGTGTTCCGCACAGAGTTGCCTACCGATGACAGTTCTGGAAACTTTCAAGTAATGTTTCTCAATAAAGATGAAATCGTCAGTTATCCTGTGCGACCAGAAATAATTGCTGTGAAACACAACCTTAACGACGAAGTAGTTTAGAGGGGAAGTTGAAAGTCCAATTGAGGACTGGCACAGCAAAAGTGGTAACTAAAAGGCTGTCCTTGACAAAATACTTGAGCGATTCTTGGATTTGAGGTTTGCCTAAAACATACACATCTTGATTTTGTATCAGCAAGAAAACATTACCGTTGGTGTAAATGAACGAAGGCTGATTGGATTTAGCAGACATACTTAATGAAAGTGTAGCCTTACCACGAATGTAATCGAACCAATCTTCTGGAGAAAGAATCTTTTCGTTAGATGAAGTTTCAATACGATAAGTCATAGCAGGGTTAAGCACCGAAACTTTCCAATTGACATCTGCAACTGTCAAGTAATCTGGAGTGTAATACAATTCTTCTCTGATTTCTTTTTCCCGTTGGCGTGGGTCTATGACTTTTCCCTCACGAGCGTCGTCAAGCCATTCATAGTAATTTTTAGCGTCAGGGTTTGAGTGCCAAAAAGTAACTCCCACGTTGTCCATGTAATCAAACACTCGATTTTGAAGGTCCACCGCACCGGGATATTCTTGGTCAAGTTGTTGCCAAACTTTCACTTCAGCAAACGGATATTCTGGAGACAAAGCAGGAGGGTCAGTTGAAAAAACTTCTTGGAAAAAGATGTCCAAATCTTCGTAAAACTCATCCCTCATAATAAAAATGTAGTTACTCTGATACTTAAAGATTCAGGCCCACAACTTTAAATAGGTGCTTGAGTGTAATCAAAAACATGAGGCTTCGTAATGTTCTCGGATTGTTCGACGGTATTTCTTGCGGGCAAGTTGCTTTGCAGCGTGCAGGTATTGAATACGAAAAATATCATGCTTCTGAAATAGACAAGTATGCTATGCAGGTAACACAAAAGCAATTTCCTGATACCGTTCAAATGGGTTCTGTAACTGATTGGAAATCGTGGGACATTGAGAACTTAGATTTGGTAATGGGTGGAAGCCCGTGTCAAGGATTTTCTTTAGCAGGTAAGCAATTAAACTTTGATGACCCCAGAAGCAGTTTGTTTTTTGAGTTCTTAGCCATTGTTCAACACTTTAAACCGAAGTATTTCCTATTGGAAAATGTAAAAATGAGGCAAGATATTCAAGATGCTATATCGAAAGAACTTGGTGTGGAACCAATTATGATAAACTCCAATTTAGTTTCGGCACAAAACAGACGTAGGCTTTACTGGACTAACATTCCTAATGTAGAACTTCCCGCAGACCAAAGTATCAATTTGGAGTCTATTTTGGAAATCCCTGCGGAAGCGGGCATTACGGTTAGACCTAAAAGTAAGTGCCTTCGAGTAGGTGGTCGCCAAAGTTATGACCGACATGAATGGGACAGCATAGACAACACGCACTCACGAAAACTAACGGTATTGGAATGCGAAAGACTTCAAACATTACCTGACGATTACACCAACGGCATATCAAATACTCAACGATACAAAACTCTCGGAAATGGATGGACAGTAGATGTTATCTCCCACATTTTTAGGAACATGGAGGACTCCGAATGAAACTTCGTAATGTTCTCGGATTGTTTGACGGTATTTCTTGTGGACAAGTTGCTTTGGAACGAGCAGGTATTGAACACGACCAGTATTATGCCTCTGAAATTGACAAGAATCCAATTAAAGTTACTCAAAAGAATTGGCCTGACACCGTGCAACTGGGTGATATTACCAAATGGCGTGATTGGGACCTTGAAAACTTAGATTTGATTATTGGAGGAAGCCCGTGTCAAGGATTTTCAACCGCAGGTCGGCAATTAAACTTTGATGACCCACGCAGTAAATTGTTCTTTGAGTTTTTGGATATTGTAAATCATTACAAACCTAAGTATTGGTTGTTAGAAAATGTGGTAATGAGTGATGATGTGCGAGATGCTATCTCGGCAGCATTGGGTGTGGAGCCTGTGTTTATCAACTCCAATCTGGTATCGGCTCAAAATCGAAAGCGATATTACTGGACTAACATTCCCGACGTAGTGATTCCAGCAGACCGTGGTATCAAACTTTCAGACATTCTGGAATCGGATGATTATCCAAATGCAGCCAATGTAGTTGGCCGAAGATTGAATGCCGACGGAGTTCGTAAAGATTATGACAAGTCTGTGCCAATTACTCAATGCCTACAAGTGCGAAAGGATTCTACGAAAGTTCCTTGCTTGACCACAGTTTCAAAGGATGCAGTAGTTAGTCGTTTGCCACATGGTAGGTATCCAGATGCTTACGGAAGTCCAGTCAAAGATGATTGGAGAGATTTCACTAATCTGGAATGTGAACGACTTCAAACCTTGCCAGATGGATATACGGAAGGTATTGCTGAAACTCAACGTCGTCGAGCCATCGGAAACGGTTGGACTGTGGATGTTATCGCTCACATCTTTGGATTTATGAAGTAATTGTTTATATGGGTGCTACGGAATAGAGTAGTTACACAACAGGTGATACAAAATGGATGAACAAACACAGATTTTAATTGGACTCGGAGGATTGGCTATTACAGCAATTGGTGGCTGGTGGCTCAAGAACCGTGGTAACGCAGTTGCCAAAATTGCAGACAAACTCGAAGATGTTGTCGAGGACTTGACAGGAAAGGACATTGAACTCGATGAAGTGGTCTCCGATGTTCTAAGTTCGGTGGAAGATGTTGTCGAAGAGGCTTCGGAAGAAGTCATGGAGGCTCTGGAAGAAGGAGAAAGCGTTTCGGAAGCACTTGAAGAAGTGGCCGACGACGTGGTTGCCGATGTAGCCGATGCTGTGGATGACCTGCAAGACCGCCTTTCTGGTCTCAAGGTTGCAGAACTCAAAGAACTACTCAAGTCAGCAGGGTTGCCTGTGTCTGGAAACAAGTTGCAGTTGATTGACCGACTCACAAAGGGTCTCGACAACAAGCATTTGTCGGATGTTCTAAACGGAAATTGAAACTGGAGGTGAAATAATGGATTGGAAAAAGATTGGATTTGGTGCAAGTCTCACTTCTATTTTGGGAAGTATTGCTATTTACTTTGCTCACGATGAGAACCTCGGTATTTTTGTCGGCCTTTGGGCTTCGGCATTGTTGCTTTTAAGCGACCGACTCTCAGAAATGAAAGAGTGAACGCCCGTTAAAACGTTGGTAACACTTGTTGAGTAGCCGTTAGGCTACACACCCTCCGGATAGGGGAGAATCTGTGTAACGGATTCGGGGAAAGGTTGTCCCCCCTCAACCGTAGGTTGATTGAAGAGTGCTGCGATTCAAAGTGAGGCTTTAAGTAGTCGAACCACCAAACAATACGCATGAGTCGATATGTGGCTATTACAGAATCAGAGATGTCTGATTTTATGTCTGCATTGGGATTTACAGAATTAAGTGTGGACCAACGAGGTAGTTTTGGCCGCAGACCTGTTAAGGAACGTGTGTATGAAACGCCTGTTGGCGATGGTAAAATCCGTGTGTATTCCAGTGTTACTGGGGCTGTTAGTCGAGACCGTGGAAAGGATGCTATTCGAGTTCAGTATTGGCTCGGAGACCAGAAAGTTTATGGTGCAAAAAGAGTGCATCGAACACAAAACTGGCGTAAGAATCTGTTGCAGCGAACCGAAGAGATTCGAGAAAGTGCGGATTCAGGACCCTTGAGTCGGATTCCAAAAGACAGTCGTGGAGACTTAATGACCGCCCGAAGAGGTCGGTTAGCACATGAACGATTCTGGGGTAGTGTGAACTATCCAGAACTTCGTGAATCCAGACGTTTTGAAGCCGTTTCTGTGTTACCACGAGGACTCAAGACTGACAAGATTACTGACCGAGTAATGGCAATTCAATACATGATGGATGACAGCGAAAAGCAACAGAAACTTTTGAAGTTGCAGACGGCTCTCAAAATGGGTTTGATTACTGAAGATGAGATTTTAGAAAAATTAGACCGAGCCATGAGCAAGAATGCTGAATCAAATGTGGCTCGCAAGACTGAAAAGGAAGAACTCATCTTAGAACAGTTAAACAATAATCGACAAAACAGCAAATACGATGGAAAGTTTGAGAACACCGAGGGCGGCATTTGTGAATTACTGGGAATTACTCGTTCAGGTGTTTCAAAAACTCTCAGAGACATGGAATCCAAAGGTTTGATTTATTCTCGAAACTTACACGTTCCGGGCGGTCGAAGAAAGGTTCAATGTTGGTTTGTGGTTGGTTCAGGAACTGACCGAGGATTCGGTGCCGAATCTTACAAACCTCCTGCTTCAGCAATATCCGCAGCCAAGCGTGGATTAGAGCAACGAAAGAAATACGGTCGTGGAGGGTTGAGTCCTGCCGAAGCCAAATCGCAAGGTATTGATTCTGGAGTAACACGTGCCAGAAAGATTGCTTCAGGAAAAGTTTCAAAACATGATGTTCGTCGAATGTCAGCGTTTAATCGTCATCGTAAAAACAATAATCCCAGTAAAAAGATGCCAGATGGTGGACCCACAGCAGGAACTATTGCTTGGAATCTATGGGGCGGAACTTCTGGAGTAAATTGGGCTAAGAAAAAGTCTGCTGCTATGAATGCTGAAGATTTTGAAATGATGTGTCGCCAATGTAAAATTGGCAATTATGAAAGTTGCTTGTATGGTGAAACTGTGGATACTGGTGGATTTTGGCTTAGTAATTGTGTTCCAGACCCATCAATGAATGCAGAAACTTTTGATGCCGAATCGTGGAGTCCTAAAAAATCTATGAAACAATGGATGCAACATGAAGAACAAACCGAAGAAGAAGTGACTTGGGACTACTTTCATGCTAACCTTTATCCGCCGAATAAACTCCTCACTAAAATCTGGACTTTTGAGGGTAAGCCCAATGGCTCTGTGGAGGCTTGGTGGAATACCATTACCAACCAAGACGATGACGAGCAGCAAGAGCAGTTAGAGGAAGTATTTGAAAGGCACTACTCTATTATTTTAAAATCCGCCCGAAAAGATGTTCAACAATTGATTGAAGAACACAATTGGTATGATATGATGTCTGCTGAATCATCTGATTCTTACGACAACTTGGCACATCAAGATGAGATGGCACAAGAGGCTTACGAAGAGTATGTTGAAGAGTTAGACCCTGAAACAGATTACCCACCGATGTCTTTTGAAGAATGGTATGAACAAACAATGGCTATTTATGACACTCCAGAATACGACCAGTATTTAGAACAACAATACCTTCAGATACAAGAAGATGCAGAAGAACTGGCTCGATTGGAAGCATTGGAAGCAGAAGAAAAACTTAGCAAAACTTCTTGCTGCTGTGGTGCTGATGAATCTAATCCTTGTGTTTGTATGAAAGCACCTGAGCCAATGAGTTGTCGAGCCAAAGAACCTAAGTGTGCTTGTTACAAAGCGTTGGAAAAGAATGCTGAAGACTCATCTCTTGATTATAATAGTTTTAGTAATGACATGGAGGCTCTACTCGCCAAGTATTCTCAACTCCTTTTGAGTTATGAGACTGAATATCAAGATGGAATCATGGAAGTTTTTATGAGATTTAAACCTTACAATGCTTATTTCGACGTTGTTGATTTAGATGCTGAGTCTGAAGATTATGGCGTAGAGCCACGGTGGATGTGAAATTATGAGGGCTTTTCAGAATTGTTTAGTTTGCGGTGCATCAACTGAGAATACCCACTCGGCACGACGAGGTGCTGATGCTTTGGTTTGTGGAGGCGAATGTTACAAACAGGCTTCTCGAAACTTTAAGCGAAATATGAGTGGATACAAATTGGCTCGTCTTGTTGATTTGTTGGCTCAGATGGGCGAACCAGTAACTGCGGCAGAATTATTGAACCGTTATCGTGAAACTTACGGTCGTTCTGGGATGACGACCATTGTAAATAGTGTGGCTCTTACTTCGCAATTGAGGCCGATTGTTAATCCTGAAACTATTCGGGTTGATACAACCAAGAACCCATTTACGTTTGAGTATTTGGGTGGAACAACCATTGGGGAATGGCTAAAACCCAGTATGCGTGCTAAATATGAATCCGTAAGTTTTAGGTCTGAAGACAATTATGAATGGGGATGGGGCAGAACCGATTTAGCACCCACCGAATTGATTAAGAAACGATTGAAGAATGCTGGATTTAGCATGACAAGCGTTGGAACAACATACAAGGACCAAATCGTTGAGTTTTACAAGCCACAACTGGTAGCCCCAAACGGGGTTGTGTTGGAGGTCTGTTTGAGTCAAAACGAAGAGGTTGATGGATTTTCAAGATTGACATTTTTTGAAAACGACCACTCTGGGGACGTGGGTAAGGTTCCTGACATAGACTGGAACATTTTACATGAGAATGGACTGTTGAAGGGAGAAGATTCGGTGGACTATCCTCAGCACGACTACTATCAGGTTCTTTGGGATGGATTATACGACGAATGGAAACACGAACACAACTGCGCTGATAACGCAAAGTTTGACATCTACGAGGATAATCTCATCGTGATGGAATGTGTGGAGTGCGGAAAAACTGCAACCTTTGAACAAAAAACTCCATACGAAGGACCCAGAAATGCCGGAGGTTTTCGATGGTTTGAATCTGAAAGCACTATGCCTAAGATTCCTAAAGGAATAAAAACAGGTGGTTGGCAACAGGCTGCTTACATTTACCCAAACGGAGATATTTTTTCTATTGAAGATTTTAGCGAAGTCTATGATATGCCGGTCTATGATATTTGGCATTATAGTGGCAATATGCCCAAGATAGATGCGCCCAAAAACACATGGATTTATGATGATGAAGTAGAATCTTGGGATTGGGACAAGATTTTAGATAAGGCAAAAAATCAGGCCAATAAAGAGTATGATACACTCCGAGCCGAAGAAGAAAAAGAATACTACATTCGTTATAGACCAAAGTTTGCGATGGGTTATTTATTAGAAGGACCATTTTCTAACCTTGAAAAAGCGCAAGATGAGGCTCGTCTTATGTCTTTGTTCAAGCAAAAGCATAGAGGAGTTTTAGGAATCCAAGAAGGCAAAACATATCCTCCTAATTATGTGCTAACCAAATCTTTTTGTAAGATGTGCGGTGCAGATTCAGAAAATCCTTGTGTTTGTATGATAGGACCAGAAGTTAAACCTTGCACAAACAAAGTGCTTAAAAAATGGAAATCCGATGCGATAGCGCATCTTCCTTGCCCTTGTTCTATTAAGATGGAAAAAAATGCTGAATCCGAAGAAGAAGAAGATGAATTAAGAACCTACGAAGTTAGTGTTCCAGTATTACATTATTATAGTATTGGTCCAGTAGAAGCCTATGACGAAGACGAAGCCGTTGATGAGGTGCGAAATAATTGGCGTTCTCATTGGCGAAGCACTATTGAAGATAATGGTGATTGGGGAGGTCCACTTTGGAGATACAGCCGATTATCATCACATGAACCAGAAGCCCATGAGATTTTCGATTCCGAAACTTTTGGTGCTGAACGCCAGCCAGAACTTGCTGTATCAGTTGGTGACCGTGTTCGTAGTTATGATTTTGTTCTCCCTGACGGAACTTTGATTCGAGATGATTGTTATATGGAAGGTCGAGTGACCAAGATTGCACCTGTGGATTGGTGCGGTGCGGAATGCGACCATTATTACATTTTAGTGGAGAAAATCGTTAGAAATGGAGAAGAACTTTCGGAACGTCAGCCCGGAGTAGATATGGTTTATCCACCCGTTAGTGAAAGTTACTTAGAAGTCATCAATGAAACATTTGCAGCAGAGTATGAAACCTTTGAAGTAGAAACTGATGAATATCAAGGACCTTTTGAGGTAGAAATTAGAAGGCCAAATGGTAGCGTAGTTAGTTGGAAGAAATATGAAAATTACCGAGAACTGATTGGGGCTTTGGAAGACATTGTATCAAACCGTTACACGCCTTATGCTATTGATGTTTTTGCCACCAAAGTTTCTCATATTAGTGGATTTACAGCGATGGGTCCTGTAACTGATTATCGAAAGTTTCATTTGGCGACATGGAAATATGGTAATTGGGAATCTGGTCCTTGGGCTGAACACTTTCCCACTGGCTTAGAGTGAAGTTTAAGTAAGTGCTTGTTCTTATAGAACACATGGACTACGAAGGGTATATTGCTCGGTTAGAAGCGGAGTGTGCTGAAGCCTATAAATTAGTAGCCAAAGCCAAAGCCAAAGGTTTAGACCCACGACTTTCCGTAGAGATTCCTCTGGCCTCCGACCTTGCAGACCGAACTCAGAAACTTTTAGATTTTCTACATCCTCGAAACACGGCGGCACAGATTCGAGAACTTACAGAAGAAAATAATGGCAACCGTGAAATGGTTGCGATTCAGATTGCTCGTATTGTAGCGGCTGAAAGTTTAATTTACGGTGAGAATCAAAAATGCCCTGCTTGTAAAGGGTCAGGTAAGAACGCTCAAGTTTCATGGAAGGACGTGCCGTGTGAAAACTGTGAAGGCACAGGAAAAGTTATTGGGTTTGATTCTGAAGTGGTTGGTAAGGCTGATTGGAGAGAAACTCTCAAGACTTATGAAACCGAGGCTCTCAAGGACTCCTTAACGCTCGGAACGAGCCGAATGGCTACTTGTATGTATCACGGCATTTGCGCTGGTTTAGCGGTGCTTACAGAAGGTATTCTGGTGGCTCCGTTGGATGGAGTGGTTTCATGTCGGATTATTACTAATGAAGATGGTAGCGAATCATTAGCGGTGAATTATGCAGGTCCTATTCGGAGTGCAGGTGGAACGGGTCAAGCGTTGAGTGTTTTGATTGCTGATGTGTTACGTCGTGATTTTGGATTAAAGCCACCACAAGTGACATTTAATGAAGTGGAACGCTACAAAGAAGAAGTTTCCAAGTATAGTCGTGGATTACAATACCGACCTTCTAATCCTCAATTAGAAGTTATTGCTTACAACTGTCCTGTTTATGTTGATGGTGAAGGCGTAGGCGGTGAAGTTACAGGTCAGCGTGACCTTGAACGAGTTCCCACTAACAGAGTTCGTGAAGGTATGTTGTTGGTTATGTGCGAAGGTTTGGTGTTAAAAGCCCCAAAGATTCTGAAGTATGTGGAAGAATTGGAAATGGATGGTTGGGACTGGCTTCGAGATTTCGTCAAAACGGGTGGAAAGTCTAAAACCATTGAACCCAGTGAAAAATACATGAGTGACGTTTTAGCGGGTCGCCCTATTTTTGGATTGCCGATGAAAGTTGGTGGTTTGAGACTACGATACGGTCGAAGTCGATTGGCTGGGCTGGCGACCACAGCGATGCACCCTGTTTCAATGATGGCTATCGGAGGTTTCGTTATTTGCGGCACACAAATGAAGTATGAACGACCCGGCAAGGCTACGGTGGCTACGCCATGCGATACCATACAAGGTCCGTATCTGCAATTCAAAGATGGCTCAGGAAAACGAATCAATTCAGAATCTGAAATGAAACTTCGAGCAGGTTTAGAAGAAACTGATGAATGGTCTTTGTTGCCGACTGAACCCGATTGGCCGATTGAAAAAGTTTGGGACATCGGTGAATTGTTAGTTCCTGTGGGTGAGTTCTTAGAAAACAACCATCCACTTCCTCCAAGTCCTTATGTTTCGGAGTGGCATGACCAAATAGTTGGAGAAGCCGGATTGAAATCTGCGGAAAGTTTCAAGGAAGCGTGGAGTATGTCGGAAACTTACGGAGTTCCCTTAGACCCGAAATATATTGCTGTGGGTCTTGATGATGTCACGGCTGTTGAAATCGGGGAAATGGCGGCAAGTATGGCTTTGACTTTAACATCAAGCGTTCCTCAGAAATATCGAGAATTAGTGTATCGTTTGAATGTGGACATGGATTCAGAAGGAGTCTTGCTGGGTGCTGAAGCCGGCTTGATTTTGAAAGTTATTGAAAAAGTTTCGTTGATGGATGCTGAAGAATTGAATAGTTTAAATACCCTCGACCAAAAATCCGCCAGAGAATGGATTAACGAAAGTTTTGGGGTGCAAGTTCGACCGAGAACTACGTTGAGAATTGGAGCCAGAATGGGTAAGCCCGAAGGTTCAAAACATCGGGAAATGAATCCCAGCACACACGGGATTTGGCCTGTGGGTTCTAATGTAGGCACAAAGCGATTGATTCCAGATGCGGTTCGTAAATCAGAAAAGTATTACACAGGTATTCGAGTGTGTCCAGAATGCAACGAGCAAACATGGAAAGGTGTTTGTTTGGGCGACCCTGCACACAAACCGACTGAAACCAACTTTGTGGGTATGGTAAAGCAAACTTTGGATGCTGATGTATTGTGGAAAGAAGCGATGGAAACTACTCACCAAGCCGTAGAACCCAAAGTCAAAGGTAACAAAAGTCTTGGCTCTGGTGAAAAGATTCCAGAACACTTACTGAAAGCCGTGCTGCGACAACGCAACGGCACAAGTTCGTTTCGTGACGGCACAATTCGATTTGATATGGTGGACATTACTATGACTCACTTTAGACCCGATGAAATCGGTATCACGGCAGAACGAGCCAGAGATTTGGGCTACGACGTGGATTATCAAGGCCAACCAGTTGTGGCTGACGACCAAGTTATTGAATTGATGCCTCAAGATGTAGTGGTTGCACAAAACTGTGTTACACCGTTGTTAGCGGCTATGCGTTTCACTGATGATGCTTTGGTTACTATGTATGAGTTAGAGCCATTTTATCGGCTGAAAGACGATGCTGGGGCTGAAGCACTTGTGGGTCAGTTAATCATGGGGCTTGCACCTCACACCTCTGGGGCAGTTTTAGCAAGGATTATCGGCACGGCACCTGTTAAGGGTCATTACGGTCATCCATTTTACCATGCTGCTAAACGTCGCAACTGCGACGGTGATATTGATTGTATTATGTTGCTGACCGAAGGGCTACTCAATTTTAGCCGAATGTTTTTGCCTCGGAATCGAGGTGGTCGTATGGATGCACCGCTAACGCTGACGACTCGGATTGTAGCCACTGAGATTGATAAAGAAGCCTTGAACACCGACATTTTGTCGCAATATCCAGTTTCGTTTTATGAGTTTCTTCGCAACGCTGAAGAACCACCGGGACCCAAAGAAGCCTTGAAGCATGGTATTCGGATTGTCGAAACTTTGATTGATGAAGACGTATTGCCTGTGGGTAAGATAGGATTTACTCACGACACTTCAGATTGTGGAGCAGGACCCCGTAATAATCCGTATAACACATTGGATTCTATGCGCCGAAAAACAATGGAACAATTTGCACTTGGAGAAATCCTTGAATCGGTGGATAACATCGAGCAAGCCAGTAAATTGATTGACAGACACTTGATTAGAGACATGAGAGGTAATCTTAGGGCTTACGGGCAACAGAAAGTTCGATGCACCAAATGTGGTGAAAGTTATCGACGTGTGCCTGTTTCGGGCAAATGTAGAACAAAATTGGATACTCGAAAAGACAGATTCACTGGCGAAACAGTGGATATTTATTGCCCCGGTAATCTAATTTTGACGGTAACGGAAGGTTCAGTGGCTAAATATGATGACTTGATGGCGACTCTGATTGAACGCTACGGTTGTAACGAATACATTTCTGGATTGTATAGCCAAGTTTCAAAGTGGGTCAGTGAAACCTTTGAATCTCAAGAATTGGGCAAACAGCAAAGTCTGTGGTGAAATAATTCAACCATACATGGTGAAATCAGTTTCATCTTGAGTTTTCGGCTCAGGTTTGCTGGTAACTGTGGCTTTGATGATTTCTTTTTGGACTTCAACCAAAGATTTGAGAGCCGATTTAATTTCCATAACTTCGTTAGTTATGATGTCCATGACTTCTGTTAAATCATCTAATTTATGGCCTAATTTGGTGACAGTCATGCGAACTGATTTAGTTTCAGATTCACTCAAGCAGATGCCCCCAAACCACGCATAGAATCTAAAGTTTCTTCTGAAGGTGTTTCGTCGAGGTAATCTGGATATTCAGCAGCCTTTTCCGTTGAGATAGCGGCTAAAGATGCAAACATAGCCAAAGTCGCAAAACCAAGACTCCAATAATTCCAGTTAGTCATAACTATTCTGAAGATGTTCTGATACTTAAGCATTTGTAGTATCTGATTCAGCAGGAAGCAACGCCGTTAGTTTGTCGGCTACGGCTAAAACTACTCTGACATTTTCAATGCCTTGAACGCTGGCTTGATTAAGAAGATTCAACAGAAGACTAAGTTCGGGATGCGTTAGTTTAACTGGTTTCAGGGTCATGGTCGTGATAAGCCGAATCACTGATTTAAACTCATTGGAAAACAGGAACAAACATAGGACCCAATCCGACATCAATTTCTAACCAACCTGTGGGATTCAAAGGACCACCCGTAGGCGAATCAGCAAGTGCGGCAGTAGTTGGTGGAGCCGCAGGTGGAGCAAACGCACCTATTTGTTGAGGGTTGATGTAATTTGCGTCATTGGTCAATAATGAAACATTGTCACCGGGTTGTAGGCCACCACCGCCACCAGTAGCCACTAATGGATTACCTGTTGTGCCGTCACCACTAAGACCTGAACCAATGGCTACGGTTTGGAGATAGGCTACGTCGGATAAGTTGGAGGCAATTTGTAGCGCACCGTTGGAATCAGCAGTTAATACACCGTTTTTAGCAAAGGCTTGAGTTACTTGTCCGTTAGAAGCATCTACTCTGAAAGTTTCGGTTGTTGAACCGGGTGATAGGATTTGGAATCTGGTGGAAGCAGCACTGGTGTTGGCTGTTCTAAACATTCTGATGGTTTGCGCCCCTGTTCCGCTACTTTCAGCCGATAAATCCATAATGGTTGATTCATTGTTAGTTTCGTTAATGATTTTGAATGCACCATAAGAATCAGCAAAAGCAGTAATTTCAGTATAACCACTTTGACCCGTTTCGGTAATTCTAATTTTGGGGTCTGAGGAACCGACAATGTGCAATTCTTCAGCAGGGGATGTTGTTCCAATACCGACAAAACCGTTTTCGTGAATTGTCATACGGGTTGTGGGTCCACCCGTAGCACCTCCACCATCGGGGAAAGTTAAGAAATCAAGAGCCATACCACCAGTAGTATCGGAAGAATACGTTTCACCTGCTCGACCTATGATACCTGCAAGCCATTTTGGGCTATCCGTAGTGAATGCGGTGTCGGATGAACCGAACTTGAGCGCAGGGGTATATTTAGAAGAGGTATTCATTCCCGCCGCAGTAAGCCACCACCCTGCATTATCATTAGTAATTGCACCTTCACCAGTGCTTGAAGAAAATAACCCACCTGAGACTGTGGATGCACTTTTGGAAGCCGATATTGAATAATCTGTTTCTGTGGGTCCTGAAGTATTGCCTACTCTTATGTTATCATCCACGCTCAACACAGTTCCGCTTTCGATTATGAACTTGTTGGCGGTATCACTTAAGGTCACTCTGGTAGTCGGACTTGAAGCAGCACCCGTTCTAATCAAAATGGAGTTATCACCTGCGGCTGAACCACCCGAATTATGGAGGGATTCTAAGTAAAGTGGCTTTTTATTGCTTTCACCCGATTGAGAAGAAACGAAACCACCGGAAGCATCTTCATTTTGCATCGAAAGATATTGAGAGGTAACACCCGACCTGCTGATGCGAAGTTCTGGATTATCATCATCAACACCTACTAAGTGTAAAAGTGAAGATGGTGCAGAAGTCCCAATTCCTATTCTTCCTGTGGAAGCATCATGAGCGATACCGTAGCCACCGGGACCTGCGGGGGCTGCGAGATTTAAGGTTCTAAAATTGACATTTTTAGCGTTATAATTGGTTACTACTTGCCCCGTTCCGCCTGTGGTATGGCCTTCTATGTAAAGCATGGTTCTAAGAGTTCCTTCAATATCGGATTGGATAAACATAGCACCTGATTCCACACCATCGGTAGGGTCGTCTAAAATTACCCCTATACGGGCGTATGCTTCGGCGTTTCC
>Ga0233432_10000195_pt1 | contig 57355 bp, 44 predicted proteins | sample SI_122_August201_6_FD_179870 | JGI IMG/M metagenome (GOLD analysis project Ga0233432, IMG submission 179870) | Seawater microbial communities from Saanich Inlet, British Columbia, Canada - SI_122_August2016_10_MG | ecosystem: Environmental > Aquatic > Marine > Inlet | place: Canada: British... | reverse complement strand
AGGACGCGGCTTGTGTTGAGTGTGGTGAACCCCCGGTGAAGAAGGACTCTAAGCACGTATTTTTTAAGTTGAATGACTTCAAGGCCTTTTTAGAAAAGTGGTTGCCGAAGCACACTCCGACGGAAGTCGCCAACAAGGTGAGTGAGTGGTTTGGAGAAGACTTACGAGATTGGGATATTTCTAGGGAAGCTCCTTACTTTGGGTTTTCTATCCCTGGGCACGAAGGGCAATATTTTTATGTATGGGTTGATGCTCCAATGGGATATTTGTCGACGACAAAAGCGTGGTGTGAAGATCAGGGGGAAGATTTCGATGCTTGGAGTCGAAGCTCTGACACTCGAATGGTTCATTTTATTGGTAAGGACATCGTCTATTTTCATACCCTTTTTTGGCCAGCGATGTTAAAATGTGCCGGCCTTAACACGCCTGATCAGGTTTTTGTTCACGGTTTCCTGACGGTGAATGGTGAAAAAATGAGCAAATCCAAGGGAACATTCATTAAGGCGAGAACTTATCTAAATCATGTCGATCCAACATACCTCCGTTACTACTATGCCAGTAAGCTTAATTCTAGCTTATCAGACGTTGACTTGAGTGTGGAGGATCTTGCTCAGAGGGTGAATTCTGAACTGATTAACAAGATCACTAATCTAGCTTCACGTGGAGCTCAAATGTTAGGTAAAAAGTTAGATGGTCGGCTTGGGGTTCTCGATGGCGAAAACTTGGCCTTGGTGGAATCGGCTATATCTAGAGGGGACTTGATCGCTAAGCATTATGAAAACCGAGATTTTAATCGGGCGATTCAAGAAATTCGCTCGATATCCGAAGAGGGGAATCGCCTTTTTGAGGAGGAAAAGCCTTGGGTGAAAATTAAAGAAGATCCGGAGTCAACGAGGCCAGTCCTAACCACGGTTCTTCATTTATTCCGGATTTGCGCGATCTACCTTAAGCCTGTTTTGCCTATTTATGTTGAGAGGGTGGAGAGGCTATTTGGGGAAGCTCCTTATGTTTGGAGTGACGCTGCTAAGAAATTAGAGGATCATCAAATGGTACCTTTCGAGCATTTGCTGGGGCGATTGGAGATGGGTGATCTGGAAAAAGTTGTTGAGGAGAGCGTTGAGAGTGAATCTTCGGGTGAGACCCCTGCAGAGAGTGAAAGCTTTGAACCTTTGGCTGAGGAGATCGCTTTTGATGATTTGGCTCGTTGTGATTTGAGAGTAGGAAAAATCATCAAGGCGGAAGATATACCTAAGGCTGGAAAGCTTCTTAGGTTGACGGTTGACTTGGGTTTTGAGACCCGTGAGATCTTGGCTGGAATCAAGCAGGCCTATAAGCCAGAAGACCTTGAGGGTAAATTGACTTTGGTCGTGGCCAACCTCAAGCCTAGGAAGATGAAATTTGGGGTGTCGGAGGGAATGGTGATGGCGGCTGGCCCGGGAGGGGAAGAGATTTATCTCTTGTCTCCCGATGAAGGGGCAGAGCCAGGGCAAAGGGTGATGTGATTATTAATACTGTTAATTTTTTACCATTCGGTATTGATGGAGCGGCTAGGTTTGGCTAGAATGTTATTGTGAAATGGGAATTTGCGCTGTGAAAAGGGTTTTTAGGATGTTTTCGCCTCCTTTAACGGGGGAAAACAATAAGTTATCCGGCATTCGATGGAGCTTGGGGGATTGAAGGGACATTTGCTTAGGGGATTAGGACGGGCTTTGGTGTCACGCTCCCTTTCCCTCTTCACGGCCCTGCTTATTTTCATACTGGGCTCAACACCACTCTCCGCAGCCGATCATGTCATTTACTACGACCCGGCGTATGCAGATGAAGCATTTCGTTTGGAAGCCCTTTGTGAAGAGTTTTTTGGCATCGATACAGAGGCAGTCGACATCAATTTCACACATGTCTTTGACGGAGGTACAGGTGAACCCATTGTTTATGGGCCAATTTCTACTGCAGCAGGAGATACGGAACGAGCGACTTTTTTCGCATGGTTACGAGGAGACTTGATTAAAACAATAGATGGCGAGATCATCACCGGTAGCACCCGAGCAGAGATATTAGAGCCCTTCACCATGAGGGTTGGCTTTGAATTTGGTAGGAAAGCAGACTACATCACTTTGCTGGGAAACCCAACGGAGGTGCCTCCAAGTGCGAAAGTTAACGATTTTTATGACACGGATTATTATTATTCTCTAGATGATCAGTCAGCTTGGCTCCCCAGAGAAGATGCTTTAGATGGTTTTCCGACCGCGACGGATCCTTCTAGTTATATCCCTATTTCCGGGATCAGTCGTATCCCTTCTTTGGTAAAATCGGCTGACGATGTGACTGAGTGGGTCGTCGACACCTCGAACCCTTCTTCTTCTATTATCAATTTAAGCTTGCCGGTGGGAAGTGTTTTGGCTAGGAATGAGCTGGTTGATGAGCGGATTCTTGTGACAGTAGCTTTTGAAGCTCCAGCCCCTTATAAGGTCGCAGACGTTTTTTATCCAACCATCCAAGGGCATACCGGTGTTGATGCTGATGGGAAGGTCAAGGTGATTCTGACCGAAATGATCACAGGAGGAATTTTGGGCGGACAAACGTTTTCTTTGGAAGGGGCCGACAATTTTCCTTATTTAATTAGGTACTCTCCTGTGGAAGGACTCGAGACTTTGAGGGGTGCCTTTGCCTATATGGACCCAACCTTCTTTTCTGTCGTTGATGTTTATGAGAGCCTTTTTATTGGCCAGCAAAGCTTCGTTGTTAGTAATGCTGAAGCTGAACTGATCATTGAGGATATTTTTCTTCCGCCACGAATACAGCTGATGAAAGCTGACTCGAAACTTCAGTTTCAAGACCTCGTTTTGGCTGGTGGGAACACGAATCAATCTCTAGGTGACGAAATCAATTCCGGTGACCGTTCGATCATCATGGTGATGAAGTCGGGTGCTGTTGAAGGGAGGATCTACCCCATCATTGGCTATGAGGTGACGGAATTAGATCAAGAAATTTTCCAAATTGACCAAGCCGTGGCAGACTCTCTTCCTATTTCAAACGGGGATATTGAAGGGGCGTCATTTTTCCTCTACGACTTAACGGGAACTAGGGATGAGATAAAGAGCACCTTCGCCGCCGTAAATCCTTTGAACCCAAACCCTGAGACCGTCTTATATGTAGAGCCTGCAAATCTGCGAGACCCAGCAACAGGAAACTCTAGGGTGACAGGTGAGGCGTATACGTTTGATCTGAAAGATAGTGTCACTCAATACGTCGACAAGGTTGAGGCTTGGGTTGATTATGTTTGGGATGAGAACGAAGGAAAATCAGATTATTTCCATCAAGCCCTGATGATGGCGCAGAGTTCATCTAATCGTTGGGATTACCCCAACGAACAGACGTTGGTGAATATTCTTAACAGCCGAGATGGCCAAAACGCTACGAACCCGAGTATATTTAATGGTTTTCGAATCCAAAAAGTCTTGCATAGTAATGACGGAGAGGTTTTTGCTGGAGACTCTTGGTCAGACCGCTTGAGGCCGACGATTACTGGTGGGCTGGGCAATCAGGCCTTTCTGGACGCCATGGATGGAAAGGGGCTTCTTTTTATGGTTGGGCCATTTGAGAATTCATTTGGCGCGTCGAGCGAATTCTCGCCGCTTTTCTTTCCAACCAATACATCGGGAGAGCCACTACTTCCCTTGTTGATCAATGCTGGGGCAGCAGCCTACAACCCATTGTATTCTGGGATTAATTTTGTGGCGGCGGCCAACATTGAAGAATTGAGCCTTGAGGAGCTTGAGATATATTTTGATCTGCCAGCGGATGCAAATTATGTGGCTAATTATGTTATGGATGGCATTAACAGTGACGGCAGAGACTTTAGGGGACTTATTGCTCAGATTGGAGACTGGGGTGCAGCAAATGGCTCCGACGGATTTTTAGACAAGGGCTTTCTTTCTCCTTTTCCAATTGGTCAGACTGTGATTCCTCCGTCTCATGAGTTGGGCAAGGAAGCTTTGCGGGAGTACACCTCTGCTGACCAGCCCAAGTTGGGTTCTGTTTGGCGAGAGAGTGTCATTAATTATGTCCGAAATAAATCGAGAAGGGATCGAGCTTCGGTTCAAAGGTCAGATTTAGATGAAGTCGCGATCGAGGTTGTCGCCAATTTGGAGACATGGGGGAGTTTGGGAATGGCAGCTATGGCATTGCCTCCTCACCTTCAATATCAGCCAACCAACACGGTTCCACCACTGGCTGATGAAGTTCCTCAGCCTCTCATCTCTCTTGAATCCCCTGGGGCTAGGGTTGAAGCGCCTTATGACCGCTATGAGACTCCGATCATTGAGGTGCCGAGTCAGTCAGATAAAAGTGGCAATGTCACCGTTTCTGTGACGGTCACCAATATGGAAAATGAGGAAAATGCTGATGGTATCATCACTTCTTTGGGCTTTACTGAGTACAATCCTGATATCCGATTCAGGGTGTCTCTCGTTGTGCTTCCACTGGACCAGCCATATCAAGACGCGACGCAGTACCCAATGAGAATTTCGGAGATGGACTTTTCTGGCTTGGGGACACCAGAGCCTGATCAGGTTTTTGAAGTTCAGGTGGGGGCAACTGGTCAGAATGTTTTTGAATTTGAATTCAATGAGAACTGGGAGAGCAATGGCCTTGATGTGACCAAGCGTGGCCCAGGTCTGTTTATGGTGAAAGTTGAGGCCGAAGAGAGAGCTCGCCCCAGTGGTGATATCTACGAGAGTCAGAAAGCGGCTTCTTTTACGAAAGAGAATCGAATTTTCTTTAAGATCGTGAATGAGTTCAAAGGATTGGATAAGGACTCTAATGGAGATTACGTCCGTCAGCCGGAAACCCCTTTTCTGTTAGTGAATAATACGGACCATGACCCTTACATGCAGGCTGAAGCTCACGGGATCACGGTTAGTGATGGTGGTGCTTATTTGCGATATGCTCCAAGTGCAGCTATTCGTTTTTATGAAGATGCGATGGATAACTATCAGTACTCCAGGGGAACACTCAGCACTAATACTTCTTACATAGGAAATACTGGGATTGTTAAATTGTTAGCTGATGATCCAGACTCGATGTTTTGGCAACACCGAGTTTTTCCTGGAGATAAAATTCGAGTCCTTGAAGATGATTCGGTTAGTTATGGCCCGTGGTTCAGAGTGACAGATGTTGCCAGTGATGGGTCTTACCTCGAAGTGTTGGATCGGCAGGACGGAGGTCAGTTCTTTTTTACGACAGGTAGTTTTTCAAGTTGTCGGTACGTCATACAGAGATCTTATACGTTCGGTTACGCTGAAATGAATTATACGTGGGTAGATTTGGCAACGGCGCCTGTTATCTCTAGAACCATCACCATCTCTATTCCGGATTTGGTCGATAAAGGGTTTGACGATGTTGTTCAAGTGGGAGATTTCTTTAAATTTCTTGATGGAAGAGTGTTTGGGAAAATCAGCTCTGTCGGTTCTGCCGTTGTGAACGGTGATCGAAACGATTATGTGATTGTTTTAGAGGAAGAGTATCCTTATGAGACGATTTATCATTATCACAGTTTGAACTCAGAGTGGGGCGGAGCGGATTATCTTCAGGTTGGTGGAGGAACCATGCAGGGATCATTTGCGATTTATCCGCCCGATGACAATGACCCACTTTCAGAGGAGCCTAGTTACCTTTATCGAACTTGGAATGTTCACAATTATGTCACGACGAACGATGAAGGCCTAGGGGTTCATGGAGATGTGACGACCGGTGTGTTGGATTCATATTCAGCAAGTATAGACGGAGTGGTTCATAGTGCCCTGGTTTGGGCTAATGACTTGGGCTATGGTGTCGCTCGAACACTCTTTTTTCCAAAATCGAATAGGGATTTAGTCGGTTTTACTGAGACTGAGATTTACCCTGGTGATGAGTTGTTCTACTTGTCAGACCGAGACTTGACTTTGCTCAGTGGCTATATGGGACAGGGGGGGCGAATCCTGACGGGAGGAGCTTTTGTTTATCCTCGAGATGATGCCTTCTTTACAGATACCTTGGGTTTGGTTGTTCCTGATGGAGGAATTACTGCGATCGACTTACTCTTTTCGAGTGAAGATGCTGGGGGGAGTGGAGCCTATAAGATTATCGTAAAAGAAGATAACGACCCTATTTCAAATGCATTTGAGAATGAGGTTTCTTTGGACATCGGTGCGGGGGAAAGCACGGGTTTAGACCCTACAGTTGAAGATGAACTCCTCAAGACCCATTTCCAAGGGCAACTACTCCTGCCCCAAGTTGGAAAATCCCTTCCGGTTTTTAACCCTACGGGTCAATTTTCTGGGCTAGGTTCTGCGATGGTAAGGTCGAGTGGTGGGCCAAATCCACGACCATGGGCTGCAGCATTCATGGGCTTTGACTTTTCAAACGTTAGTTATTCGGGGGTGCATAGTGAATTTGCAGACCTCTCGGATGACAGTGTTTTTGAAGGTCGGAACCTTCTGATGAAAAAATCACTTGATTGGCTAAGAGACCCTTCTCGAACGGCTGCTGACCAGCAGCCTAGGCTCACTTATTTTGCTCTAAATCAAGATGGCACAAAATCTAGCGTAGTATTAGACTTAGCGGTGAATAATGTCATCAACGATGCTCTCCACGCTTCGTTTCAAAGTGAAGAGCAATTGACTGGGGTGGGGCCTAATCAGGAGCTTAGCTTCAGCGTTACTGGCGGTGAGATTTACGACAGAACAGGTTACACTTGGAACATTATTGGTCAGTCCGGTGATGGAGGGAAAGCTGCTACTTGGGAAAGGGACCAATCAGAAGAGGATAATGACGATAATCATAAAATTGTCTTTACGACAGGTGATTCTTCTAGTGGAGAGTACCGACTTCAATTAGTGACTCCAGATGATGGAGTTCATACGATTATTATCCAGACAGCTCGTCAGCCCTTATTCTTTACGGTTGTTAATGATGATGTATTAGTTATCAATGATCGCACGATGTGGGAGGCTGATGCTCAGGTGGATTTTCTAGCTTCAGGTGGCGACGGTTTGGGTAGTTACACATTTAGTATTAGCCCTGGAGACCCAAGCTTCACGAATAATGCTAGTCTTTTGGAAGGTTCAGCTATTGCTACTTACACCATTCCAAATGTTCAAATCGACGCTGAGGTTCAGGTGCCATTGTTAGCTCGTTCGGGTTCTGTTAACGAAACCGCTACCCTAACCATTCTCCCTCCTCTTAGGTTTAGCAGTCAGGAGAATCTGACTCATGTGATTGGTGGTGACCCAGCAAATGTTTCTGTTGTGGGGGGAACTGGTTTGGAACAGGGATACGAATTCTCAACGACTGACTTGAATGTTATTTTGGAAGTTTCTACTGATGGAACTGGTGTTGGTGTTTCTATTGACCCTACTGCAGGGACTGCCAGTGAGGACCCCAGCAACCCATCAACGGTTACGATTGTGGCAAGCGATAGAACCTTCCTTGAATACCCGGCAATATCAACTTCGATTGATGTCTTTGCCGCTCCAAGGATTTTATATGAGGTCGGTGGAGGAGTATTTGCGACCCTTGAGGATCAGACAGAAATCACCGTTGACGATAGTGGCGTTGTACCATTGAAAGTGGTGGGTGGGAGTGGAAATTTCACGGTTCGTGTCGCTGGCGTGGGTGGAGGCTATGGAGCGTCCACAAATATTCTTAGGCGAACGGAAGATGGAGGAGGAGAACTGGAAGCCTCTAAAGACGATAAATTCACTTTGCCTTATACAGAAAAAGTGAGTTTGGAATTGATACCAGGAAATGTTTCGGGAACAGTGACTTTGGAAGTGGTTAGTGGTGGTTCAACGCTTCAAGTAACGGTTGAATTGACGGTGCCTTTGGTAGCAGAATTACAGCTTCCAGACGCAAACTCTTTCACTTTTGCAGGAGACTCTGTGGACCTTCCCGGTTTGAGCGACAACGTGACGGATTTCTCTTTAGCGATTTCACTCACAGATGGATCTCCTCCTTTTACAATTGCAAGCACTGGTCTTGAGGGAGGGTTTTTAACTCAAAGTGAGTATGATGTTTGGGAGTTGTCGAAAACGGGTTCAAATCCATCGAATCTATCGGCATCAACAAATATCGGTTCTTTGAATGATCAGGTCTTTTTCTTCACCGCTAACTCGGGTGCTGCGGGAGGTCAAATCACTGTCATCGAAGACGATACTTTAAATCAAATATTTATCCCTATCTCCGTAGAAGGGGGAGCAGCCACCAACTCTGGAGGTGAAGGGACTGTGACTGTTGATGAGAGGAGAGCCGGCTCACCCCGTGGAGGAAGATCTGAAGCCGGTGGTGGTGGTGGAGGCTGTCTGCTTCGTTGACCTTTGGTCTACCTTGACGCTTAAGTGCGTCTGGGAATATGGAGTTTTTTTAAGGAAAGGTTGCCTTGGGACTCGGCATTGCACTGGGTAGTTTCCTGAAATGTCTCTTTAATCGAGACTTTGCTGAGGCCGTTAAGTCGATGGCCTTGAAGGGGAGCTACCGACCTAAAGAAGCTGCACAGGAAATCAGTGAGAAAGAAGAAGCTGATTCCCCAGTGAAGATGGGCGATTTTGAACTTGGTGCGATTCAGGTCTTATCTGATTTACAAAAAAAAGGGCGCTTGATCGACTTCCTGGAAGAAGATCTTTCTCAATATGAAGATGAAGATATCGGGAGTTCTGTTCGCAGTATTCACGATGAATGCAAGGGAGTTCTTTCGAAGATTCTTGTTAAGGAAAAAATTCTGGATCAAGAAGAAGAAAGCTCAGTTCGCGTTAACAAAGATCATGATATCCACTCGATGAAGTTGAGTGGTCGAGTGAGTGAGAACTTTCCTTTAAAAGGTTTATTGGTTCATCCGGGTTGGCGAGTGAAGAAGGTTGAGTTGAGTCGTCGCCCCGAAAAAGCAGCGGAAGTCTTGGCGCCTGCCGAGATCGAGATTCAGTAAGATCGTCAACATTATTATCTAGTTAGGTTACCATGAGTGATCAAAAATACTGTGTCGGAATCGACTTAGGAACCACCAACACGGTTGTGGCCTTTTTTTCGAAAGAAGATGAGAGCCCAAGGATTGAGGTCTTGCCCATCCGACAGGTGATTGAGCCAGGAGTGGTGGAGGAGCGAAACAACTTGCCCTCCTTCGCTTATCAGCCATTGGAAACAGAGCGCGCCCAGGCTGATTTTGACCTGCCCTGGCATCGGGGAAAGTGGGTGAGCGGTACCTTCGCGCGAGATCGAGGAGCTGAAGTACCAACTCGTTTTATTGCTTCGGCAAAATCTTGGCTGTGCCAATCTGGAGTTGATCGCAAAGAAAGTTTTCTTCCTTTTAAGAGTGATGACGACCTAGAACTCTTATCACCTTTTCAGTTGACCGTTCAGTACCTGAAGCACATCGCGGGAGCTTGGGATGCAAAAATGGGGACACCTTTAGGTGACCAAGATGTGGTTTTGACGGTGCCGGCTTCATTTGATGAAGAAGCACGCCAACTGACTGAGGAAGCGGCTAGGGAAGCAGGTTTGTCAGACATGACAATTCTTGAAGAGCCTCAGGCCGCCTTGTATGCTTGGCTTGCTCAGGAAGGGGAGGCGTGGCGAGAAGAAGTTGATAAAGGAGATGTTATTTTGGTTTGTGACGTCGGTGGCGGAACCAGTGACTTTAGCCTGATCAAGGTAGAGGAAAATGGAGGCCAGTTGGAGTTAGAGCGAACGGCCGTAGGAGAGCATATTCTTCTGGGCGGTGACAACATGGACCTGGCTTTGGCTTACCGTGCCAAGGCCAAGATGGAGGAGAAGAAAAAACTAACGGCATGGCAGCTCAGAAGCCTTTGGTTTAAGGCAAGAAAAGTCAAAGAAGACCTCCTAGGTGGTCAGCAAGAGCGGGCGACATTTACCGTCTTGGGTACGGGCCTGAAGTCGTTGATTGGAGGAACCATAAAGGCTGAATTTGAGGCTGATGAAGCACTTTCTTTTTTGGTGGATGGTTTTTTTCCTCAGACGGAATTAGATGATCTGCCTGCTGCAAATGGCTCTCATGGAGTTCAAGAGATGGGATTGCCTTATGCTAGTGATGCAGCAATCACAAAACATTTGGCGAAGTTTTTGATCAAGCAAAGTGAGACGGAAGGTTTTAAGTGGCCAAACCGTATTTTATTTAATGGTGGTGTTTTTAATTGCGAAGGCCTGAGGCAACGAGTGCTCCAAGTGGTCGATGCTTGGGGAAGTAGGGTACAGGCGTCTCCCTTAGAAGCTCTTAATTACCAGTCTTTAGATGATGCTGTGGCCAAGGGGGCTGCTTATTATGCTTGGAGCAAGACGGGTAAGGGAATTCGAATCCGAGCGGGAATCCCTAGAAGTGTTTATATAGAAGTTGCCTCATCCATGCCAGCAATCCCAGGAATGCCCTCTCCTAAGAAGGCTCTTTGTATTGCCCCATTTGGAATGGAGGAGGGCAGCGAAATCAAGCTGGAAGGTGAAACCTTTGCCCTGAGGACAGGTGCTCCTGCTAGCTTTTCTTTTTTGAGTTCAACGGTCCGTCAGGAAGACGAAGCCGGAACGGACTTGGAGGATTGGAGTGAAGACGAGCTCGATGGGAAAAACTCCATGGAAGTGACCCTAGAAAAAGTTGATGGTTTGGATGGTGCCGTTCCGGTTCAGTTGGGCGCAAAAGTGACTGAGGTCGGGTCTCTTGAGCTATTCTTTTTCCATGAACCTTCTGGGCAAAAATGGAAGTTGGAATATCAGGTTCGGGACGAAAATTCTTGAAAAGGCGATGTCTGGCCAAAAGAGGGCTAAATTGACGGAGGCCAAATTTGCCGTTGGTATCGACCTTGGAACAACGAATTGTGTTCTTGCTGCCATCGACTTAAGCGAAGGTGGGCGTTTCCCGACACTTCACACGATAGATCTTGACCAGAGATTGGACGATGAATCTGTAGGTTCATCGTCAAGGTTGCCCTCATTTTTGTTTTGGCCTACTGAGGCCCAGACAGAGGCATTCCCACCCTTTTCTCAGGACCATGGGGGCTGGGTTCTGGGTGAGGGAGCAGCAGAGCTTGGGCGGCGTATGAAGGGAAGATTGGTAACTTCTGCGAAAAGTTGGTTGTGTCATTCTCGAGTGGACCGTACTCAGCCGATTCTTCCTTGGGGGGGAGAAGAAGGCATCCCCAAAATATCGCCCCTCGAGGCGACAGAACGACTTCTTCGCCACCTTTCGATGAGTTGGGAAAACCATAAGTTTTCAATGGGAACAGAGCTTAAGGACCAACAGTTGACGATCACCCTTCCGGCTTCTTTTGACCAATCAGCAAGGGCTCTCACAGTCGACGCTTGCAAGAAAGCTGGATTGGACAATGCCCGTCTTCTGGAAGAACCTCAGGCGGCCTTTTACAATTGGGTGACATTAAGGCAGGGCCGGTGGGATCAGGCGTTGGGCCAAGCGAGAAAAGTTTTGGTCTGTGATATTGGTGGGGGAACGAGTGACTTTAGCCTCATCCACTGCAAGGAAGAGGATGGCTCGATGAGCTTCGAGCGAGAGGCTGTGGGCCAACACCTTCTTCTTGGGGGTGATAATATGGATTTAGCTCTTGCTCATTTGGCCGAATCCCGGTTGTCGGGAGGGAAGCAAAAACTTAATCAGTCCCAGTGGCAGCTTCTATCTCAACTGACTCGTTCGGCCAAAGAGAGCCTTCTGTCAGGTGAGCTGGAGAAAGTTTCGATTCGTTTGCCGGGTGCCGGCCGGAAAGTCATCGGTGGGTTGCGTCAGGCTGAGTTAACTAGAGATGAAGTTCTATCCATGGTGTTAGATGGATTTTTTCCACAGATTGAAGACTCGTATCAGCCAAGGGAAAATAGTGGCGTCATGGAGTTGGGGCTTCCTTATGAAGCTGAGCCAGCGGTGACTTGGCACATCCTTAATTTTCTTCGTCGCCATGGAGAGGATCATTACCCTGAAGCCGTTCTCTTTAATGGTGGAGCTTTAGAGCCATCGGACATCCGTGAGAGAATTGTTGATCTTCTAGGGAAAAACTCTCCCTCGGGAAAACCGATTAAAGTTTTGGAGAGTGACTCATTGGCTTCTGCCGTGGCCAGAGGGGCCGCTTATTATAGTTATATTTCTCTCAAGGGTGGACTTCGGATTGGTGGAGGATCACCAATGGGTTTTTATCTTGGACTCGAAGGAGTTGATGGTAAATCTCATGCATGTGTTGTGCCAAAGGGGAGTGAGGCCCATGAGAAATCAGAATTATTGTTGAAAGGGTTAGAGGTTCATACGAATCAACCCGTCTCTTTTGAATTATTCCAGTCTGATGAATATTCTGAAGACGAATCGGGTGAGCTGCGCCAGTTGAGCTCTTCATTGGAAGCATCTGGTCGTTTGAACACCATGGTGAGGTTTGGTAAGGGAGGAGACCAAACTATTCCGGTGAAAATTGAAGGGGAGTTAACGGAGCTAGACACTTTGCGTTTGGCATTGGTATCATTGAATACTAGCCACCGTTGGGATTTGGAGTTTGACCTTAGAGAGCCATCTTCGGAACTCGAGTCTGATGAGAATCTCGAAGAGAGTGATCGTGGGAGTGGGAGAGAGATTCCTACCATTGAGCTTGAGGAAGACTCTCTTCGTGCCATTTTGGAGGACTCGCTTGGGGGAAGTCAGCCTAGGAGTATTCTCAAAAGTTTAGAAAAAGCAACTGAGGCACCTAAGGGTCAGTGGAATTTGAGTTTTCTTAGAAAAGTTTCTGATGGTCTGTTTGAATGCTCTAAAGATCGCGAGCGATCGCCAGATCATGAGAAAATATGGCTCTCAACCCTCAGTTATTGCAATAGGCCTGGGTTTGGTGACCCTAAAGATGAACTGCGTCGCCAGGCTTTGTGGTCTTTGTGCCGTGATGAACCTATTTCAAGACGGGATTTACAGTGTCAGCGTGAATGGGCGATCCTTTGGCGTCGGGTTTCATCTGGCTTGGAGACAGGAAAGCAAGCTGACCTTTTTCAGAGGAATAAGCGAAAACTTCTGGATAAAAAAGGAAAGGTTGATTTGAAGGGAGCTGGGCCAGAGCTTTGGAGAATGCTTTGCTCGATGGAGGCCATGCCTCAAAAGGACAAAGCCCGTTTTGGTGGAGCTTTACTCGAGCATTTAAAAGCTGGAGGAGGACAGGTTGAAACGGCTATGTGGTGTTTGGGTCGACTGGGTGCTAGGATGCCTTTCACGGGGCAGGTAGAGAACCTACTTCCAAGAGAGGGAGTTCAGGTTTGGATTGAAACGCTTCTTGAATTCCCTGAGTGGCAAGGGCAAGGAGGAACCTTGGCTTTGGTGGAATGCAGTCGACGTTGTGGAGACCGAGTGTTGGACATAGAAGAAGGACTCCGTGAGAGAGTTCTGTCATTTTTGGATTCTAATGGATCAGGGAGCTCAGATTCATGGGAAGAGCCTTTGTTGAAAGCTAAACAAAGGGAACTGGGTGAGCAGGGAAAATTGATTGGAGACGGCCTTCCACTTGGCTTAACTCTTAAATCATCATGATCTTGAGTCGAAAATTTAAAAAGTTGAGTATTTAGCCTTTAAATTAAAGAAAGGGCATTAAATTTCCAAGCCTTCATATTGAGGAGTAAGTAGTTGATTCTGAGAAGAGCCACAGCATGTCTGGCCATCACTTTATTGATGGCATCCCAACTGTTAGCAGGCGGAAACTCTGGAGTTCCTGGAGACAACCTGCCTCTTTTTTGGGGAGTTCCATTTGCTGGGATGCTCTTGTCTATTGCTCTGTTTCCTCTGGTGATGCCACATTTCTGGCATCAAAATTATGGAAAAGTCGCCTTGTTTTGGGCTGTCATTTTTACGATTCCTTTTTCAATGCGTTTTGAGCAAGATGCTGTGTATGAAATTGTCCACATTCTGTTATTGGATTATGTCCCATTCATTATACTTTTGGCGACCCTTTTTACGGCTGCCGGAGGCATTTGTCTTAAAGGTACGTTGAGAGGTTCGCCAGCCTTGAATACTTTCATTCTTGCCTTGGGAACATGCCTTGCTAGTTTCATGGGAACAACAGGAGCGGCAATGCTGTTAATTCGCCCTCTGATTAGGGCAAACTCTTGGCGAAAAAATCAGGTGCACCTCATGGTTTTTTTCATTTTTCTTGTTGCCAATATCGGAGGATCTTTGCTTCCTCTTGGTGACCCTCCGCTCTTTTTGGGTTTTTTGAAAGGCGTTGATTTTTTCTGGACTCTCAGGTTGTTCAAAATGATGCTGCCTCTTTCTATCGTCCTTTTAGTTATTTTCTTCTTAGTTGATACCATGCTTTATAAGAAAGAGGGGCCACCTCCGGAAGATGGTGAGAAAGAGCCAATTCGCTTGGAAGGAAATATTAACTTCCTTTTTTTGGCAGCGATTATTGGAGCCATTCTTTTCTCATCTTCACTCTCTAAGACGCCTGCTTTTTTTGATTCGGAACTTTATGAATCGAAAACAGCTGAAGTTGAAAGAGCATCGAACGAGGTTTTGGTTATAGAGGATCAGCTTAAGGCCTATGTTGCAGAGCATGGCAAGGAGCTAGCTAAGGTCTCAGAGAATTTGCAAAAAATGAGGGAGAATCATCAACATGCTGTAGGGCATGCGAATGGTCTTCGTTCGGCTCAAGTTCACGATGCAACGAAGGGACTGCATCCGTTTGGGGTTTTGCTTCCATTTACCAATATACTAAGGGACGGACTCTTAGTGTTAATTGCTATTCTCAGTCTTGTTTTTACCAAAAAGTCGACTCGGGAAGACAATTTCTTTACATGGGAGCCGATTTTAGAGGTTGCGAAACTGTTTTTTGCCATCTTCTTAACGATCATCCCAGTTTTGAAAATTCTTCAGGCAGGAATTGATGGAGAACTTTCTCCTATTATTTGGGCTGTCCTTGGACCGGATGATCAGCCTATTAATGCCATGTACTTTTGGTTGACAGGAATTCTTTCTAGTTTCCTAGACAATGCCCCAACATACGTTGTTTTCTTTAATACTGCTGGTGGTGATGCCGGGAGTCTGATGACAACTTATTCACAGACGCTATTGGCCATCTCCACAGGTGCCGTTTTCATGGGCGCCAACACTTATATTGGTAATGCGCCTAACTTCATGGTGAAAGCCATTGCTGAAGAAAATGAGATTAAAATGCCATCTTTCTTTGGCTATATGCTTTGGAGTTTTGGTATTCTCGGCCCTATTTTTATTGTCATGACCTTCATTTTCTTCTGATTGGAAACAGAAGAAGAAGGGTGGGACTCAGAAATGGATGCCCTGGTTAGATGGATGGAAGGCTTCAGTTTTCCTGAGGCACCTTTTGAAATCGGGCCAGCCTTAAGAGTTGTGAATCGAGAAAAATTCCTCCAAAACCTGAATCAACAGGTTGGGAGAGCTCAGACCTATAAGGCTGAGATACCTTGGTTGCGGGCCTATCTTAGGAGACTTAAGAAGAACCTTGGAGGGAAATCTTAAACTTTTTTGATAAAGCTGAGTGGTTTACCAGCCTAGCGTATCTAAAAGTGCCGTAAAGAGACGACTTCCTTTGATATGGAGTTGCCAAGCACAGTAAATGAGAGTTGATCCAAGCACGATAATTGGGCTGAGGAGTTTCGCGCTTTTCGTATTGGGTCCCATGTGTTTAGGATAATTATGAATCACTCATTGAAAGCAATAGACTAGAAAAGAAGGTCACTCGTTGCAAATCCTTGAAATACAGGCGCAAAGATCTGCACATTATTGTAGCACAAATTTGTTCCCCAAATGGCTAAAAAGAACATTGTAGAGTCGGGTGTTAGAATAAATTAAAAGTATCGTTTTTAGAGGTTCTATATGGCTAAACATAAGCTAGAGTATATTTGGTTGGATGGGTATCGACCCACCCAAAGTCTTCGGGCTAAGACCCTGGTCCGTGAGGATTTCAGCGGGAAACTTGAAGATGCCCCCGAGTGGGTCTTTGATGGATCATCTACTGAGCAAGCCGAAGGTGGAAGTTCAGATTGTATTTTGAAGCCAGCATTTGTATGCCCTGACCCATTTCGCACGAACGGCTACCTAGTGATGTGTGAGGTTATGAACGCTGATGGAACTCCTCATGAGTCCAATGGACGTGCAACGATCGACGACAACGACGCTGATTTCTGGTTCGGTTTCGAGCAAGAGTACACGCTTTGGGACCTTGAGATTAATGCACCTCTTGGCTTTCCAGCCTCTGGATATTATCCTCCCCCCCAAGGACCTTTTTACTGTTCCGTTGGTGCTGAATTCGCTGTCGGTCGTGATATTGTCGAAGAGCACATGGAAGCTTGTCTTGAAGCTGGCCTAAACTTTGAAGGCATCAATGCTGAAGTGATGAAAGGACAATGGGAGTACCAAATCTTTGCCAAAGGTGCTCATGAAGCTGGAGACCAAATCTGGGTCGCCCGATATATCATGGAAAGAATTGGTGAAAAGCATGGAATTCGTATCAATCTACATCCTAAGCCTGTTAAGGGTGACTGGAATGGATCTGGAATGCATGCCAATTTTTCTAATGGCCTAATGCGTGAGAAAGGCGATAAACAAGTCTTTGTCGACATCTGTGAAGAGTTCGGCAAGTTCATTCCAGAGCACATTGCTGTTTATGGAGATTCGAATGACCAACGTCTGACTGGTGAGCATGAGACTCAGTCGATTGAGAAATACTCCTATGGAGTGTCTGATCGTGGCGCGTCTATCCGAATTCCTGTCAGTACAGAACAAGATGGATGGATAGGTCGTTTAGAAGATCGTCGTACGGCTTCAAACGCTGACCCTTACAAAGTGGCGGCTCGAATCATTAAGACTGTTAAAAGCGCTCTGAAATAATAGAGCTTTTTAAGTTCATATATCAAAGGCGGCCCATTTGGGTCGCCTTTTTTTATGAATGACTTGGGGATGACCTAAACTCAGCTAGGATAGGATCCCAGTCGCTTCAAACGTATATCATTGCGATCAAAATCCCTCCAGGTCGGCCTTCTCGTCACCATGAGTCGAGTTTTCGGCTTGGTGAGAGATGCCTTGTTGGCTGCCTTTTTGGGAGGAGGGTGGGTCGCAGATGCCTACACGACGGCCCTTCGCATTCCTAATATGCTGAGGGAGCTATTGGGGGAAGGGGCTCTTTCTTCTATCATTGTGGCTCGTTTGGGTGGCTTGAAGGATGAGCCAAAACGGATGAAGGCTTTGATTTCCCAGTTGATGGGAATGTGGCTCCTTATTCTCTCAGTCATAAGCGGGATGGGAGTTATGCTCGCGCCATTTTTAGTTTGGATGGTGGCCTCAGGGTTTGAAGACCCAGAAAAAATAGAGTTATCGGTTCGTCTCACAAGGACAATTTTTCCTTATTTGTTACTCATTGGTTTGTCAGCAATCACGATGGGTGTATTGCACCATTTGAAAATATTTGGTTGGTCGACATCATCGTCGACATTTTCAAACTTAGCGGTTATCGCTTTAGTTCTTTTGGGTGCAATGAAGTGGGGGCATGACCCCGTGTCCATGTCGTATTGGATTGCTTCATGTGTGGTCATCAGTGGTTTGGTTCAGTGGGCCTCCCAGTGGCCAGGTTTAAGAGGGTCAGGGCTTAGTCTTGTGCCTTCTTTCTCATTCAATGACCCTGAACTAAAAAAAATCCTGCTTTTGCTTGGCCCTTCAGTGATGAGTGTTGCGGCGGTTCAGATTAATGTATTAATCAATCATAATTTTGCTTCGACGATGGGGGACGGAGCTCCTGCTAGTATATATTTTGCTTTCAGATTGATGAATCTCCCCGTGGGAATTGTAGCTGTGGCTGTTTCAACAGTTTTGCTACCAACCCTGACGGAAAAGTTCAAAGGAGATAACCTAAAAGAGGCTGAGGGGGCGATGGTTCAGGCTATTTTGGGGGTGTCATTTCTTAGCTTCCCTGCGGTCGTTGGTTTGTGCCTCTTGGGTGAGGACTTGGTCGTCATGCTTTTTCAAAGAGGGGAGTTCACCCCAGAGGATTCAGCGCGAGCTTGGGCGGCATTGCAGGGCTTTCTAGTGGGAATTATTCCAATGTGTTTTTGTAAAAACTTGATCCAAGGCTACTTCTCTAGGAGTGATACTCGATTGCCTCTGATGGTCTCTTTGTTTTCAATTTTTGTCAATATATCTATTAATGCGACGATTGTTTATGTTTTGGACTGGGGGCCTAGGGGTTTAACTCTTGGCACATCTCTGGTGTTGAGTTTGAACATGATTTTATTGGCGGTGGGCCTTCGGGCAAAATACGGGATGAGGTGGCCGATTTTTCAAATGCTAAAAAAATGGTTTCCGATGATTTTGATGTGTGCTTTGATGGGAGCCGTGGTGAGCTTGGGGCACCGTCTTGGCCAAGATGTCAATATTTGGGTTCGAGTGATAAGCTTAACAGCTATAGGGGCGGCTGTTTACCTTGGAGGGTTTCAGGTTTTGAAGCGAGCTTTTGGTTGGAGCTTAAATCCTTAGGAAAGAGGGGTTTAGGTGGTCAGGCCTAAGCCAGTGACGGGTAGAATTAAGCCCTTCACTAAGTGGCTGAAAAATAGCCTTTTGTGATCAAGGTGACCCAAAAAAATTTACATTGAAGAATGCCTTCTTCACGATAATCCAAGTGCAAACGCATGTACATCAAAAGCGTCAATATTCACGGTTTTAAGACCTTCGCCAACAAGACTCACATCGAGTTTGGTCGGGGGGTCTCTTCGATCATTGGCCCAAATGGCTGTGGGAAGAGCAACATTGTTGACTCCATCCGTTGGGTTTTGGGTGAGCAAAGCGCAAAAAGTCTTCGTGGTGGTGAGATGACCGATGTCATCGCCAACGGGAGTCGCAAACGCAAGCCTTCTAACTTGGTTGACGTGACCTTGGTTTTAAATAACGAGGACAAGTCATTAAATATGGACAGCGTTGAGGTGTCGATCCGCCGCAAACTGTTTCGAAGTGGTGAGTCAGAATACCACCTCAATGGAGAGCCCGCTCGATTGAAAGACATCCGAGAGCTCTTTATGGACACGGGGATTGGTGCTAAGACCAATACTGTGATTGAGCAGGAGCAGCTCACGAAATTATTGCAGGCGAGTAGTAAGGAAAGAAAAACCATGATTGAAGAGGCGGCTGGGATCAGTCGCTTTCGCCAAAGGCGCCAAGAGAGTTCTTTAAAATTGGACCGAGTGAAAGACAACATGACTCGCTTGGACGACATCGTGGGAGAAGTGGAAAAGCAGAAGCGAAGTGTTTCAACCCAAGCATCTAAGGCACAGCGTTTTGAATCCATGCAGAAGGAACTGCGTAAATCCAAGTTGGATGTGGCAGTGATGCAGCTTCATGGTTGGATCGCCGAACGTATGACCTTTGAAAATCGAAGGAGCGAACTCCAAGGGCAAACAGAAAAGCTTAGAGGCCAGGAAGTAGAAGATCAGTCGTCTTTGAAAGTCCTTGAAACGAGGGAGCTAGAGCTTGAAGAGGTGATGGCCAAGTTGCAGGAAGAGCAGGCCGGCTTTTTTCAGGAATACGCCACTGTAGAGAGCACCTTAAAAGAACACCGAACGAGAGTAGAGATTTTGGGCAAAGACATTGGGACTTTGGAAGCCGAAATTGTTCGGTTCACTGAGGAACTCGATGTCGCCAAAAAGAAAAGTGCTGGCGAAACCAGTTCAGAGCCCGTAGAAAAAAATGAAGAACTGCAAGGCTTGGATGACGAGATTCAAGCTCTAAAGGAGTCACTTTCTTCTTTGGAGCTAGAGCTCAGCGAAAAGAAAAGTTCTTTGGCTCGCTCCCAGAACTGGGAAATAGAAATGATCAGAGACCGATCTGCACTGCAAAATGAAGTGATCAAGGTTGAGAGCCACGTTGAGCACCTTAATCGCCGCTTGAAGCAGGTGGTTGAGAAAGAAACAGAACTTGAATCTAAGGACCCTGAAGCGGCTGATGGGGGAGTTGACCCGGAACTGATGGCTCGCCATGAGGAAGCTGAGAAAGAAAAGAAAGAATTCACTGATCGAATGGCGGGCATTCGAATTCAACTGAAGGAATTGGAGGGGACTTTACGCCAAGCGGTATCAGAAACCTCTGGTATGCGCTCTCGACTCTCACTGCTAAAAGAAATGGAAGAGAAGTTTGAAGGGGTGGGAGCTGGGGTCCGAAATATTTTAGATATCTATGTGAAGCAATACCCTGACGACCTTAATCCAGGCGGAGTTCACGGTGTTGTTGCCGATTTATTTACGGTTCAGGATGATTACGTTGATGCCATGGAGGCGGCGTTGGGGGGAAAGATGCAAAATGTTGTTTTTTCAACAGCCCAAGAAGCCAAGGATGGGATCCACTTCCTTAGAAAAAATCAGTTCGGGCGAGCGACCATGCTGCCCCTTGATCGGATTCGGCCTCGAAATAAACTTGATGGACGAGTGTTGAGTTACCCTGGCGTGAGAGGCGAAGCCTACAATCTGGTGGGATTTGACCCCCAGTACAGTCGGCTCTTTTCACACCTATTACATGGGACTTTGGTGGTGGATACTCTGGAACACGGTCTGTCCATCAGCAAAGATCATAAGGTCCGGGTTGTCACCCTCGATGGAGACCTCATCTCTCCTGAGGGAGCGATGAGTGGTGGAGGGAAAGGAAAGGATTCTGGCCTTCTTAGTCGAAAGATGGAGATTGAAGACTTAGAAGTCGTTCTTGAAAAACGTGAGAAAGAACAACGAATCCGGATGGAGCAACATGAGTCTCTTCTGAATAAGGAAGAGAGAACGACGAATCAATTGAAGCTGTCTGAAGAACGACTGAGAGAGGTTGATGATCGAGTGAGAATGGCTCAGCAGAAGGTGGCTGTCGAAGAAAGGGAGATCATTCGGATTCGCCAGGAGAAGGTGATCGTTCGAAGGGAAAAGGAAAACTTAACAGAACAGATCGCAAAGGAGCAGGGGGAACTTAACTCTCACCGAGAAGCTCTCGAGAAATTATCAGAACGACCGAAAGAGGGTGACGTTGAGGGCTTGAAAACATCTATTGAAGACCTCGAAGGCCGCAAAAACCAAGTTGGAGCAAGCCTCCAGGAAAAAGAGCTCAAGAAGGTTTCTTTGCTGGAGAGGTCTCAGTCGGCTCAACGGGAACGAGAGTATTTGCTGGAGAAGATCGCTGAACTTGAAGAGCGATTAGAAAGGAGGAGAAAAATCATTTCAGAAAGGTCCGATGAGCTTGAGCAAAGACGGCAATCTCTGGTTGAGTATGAGGGGAGATTTAAAGAGTTGGAAACTCAGAAGCAGTCATCCCATGGTCACTTTGTTGAACTGAAAGAAGAGCGTGATCAGCTGCGACAAAAGCGATCTGGGATTCAGAAAACAGGTTTGGAAAACTCGGAGCAACTGCGTAAGGCAGAACATCAGCTCACCGAGATAGCGGTAGGTGAAGAGCGACTGCGGGTGAAACAGGAAGAACTTTTTAATCGTATTCACGCTGAGTTCCATGTAAACATTGAAGATGTGTATTTCAACATGCGACAAGCGGAAGAAGGCCTTTTTATGGATGAACAACTTTTTCCTGAAAAGATCGAAACGACGAGTCAAAGAATCGCGGAATTAGATCACAAGCTCTCAACCATGGGTAATGTTAACTTTGAAGCTGTTGAGGAATTGCGTGGTTTACAGGAGCGAGAGAACGAGTTGAAAGGTCAGATGTCAGACTTAGACGGGTCTTTCAAAAAATTGGATGACCTGATCAAAGAGTTGGATCAAAAGTGTAACGAGATGTTCAAGGAAACTTTTGATCAGGTGAACGAGCATTTTACCATTATGTTCCGTCGCCTCTTTGGCGGAGGGCATGGAACTTTGGTGATCGAAAAGCATGTGGACCCACTTGAGGCAGGTATCACGATTTCAGCCTCACCACCGGGGAAATCCCCAAAGGTTCTGAGTCAGTTGAGCGGGGGAGAAAAGGTGCTCACGACAATCGCATTTCTTTTTGCTATTTTTCTATACAAGCCTTCTCCTTTTTGTATTCTGGATGAGATTGATGCTCCACTTGATGAGCACAATGTTGACCGATTGATGGAAGCCGTGAGAAGTTTTACGGATCGTTGCCAATTTCTTATTGTGACCCACAACCGCCGAACGATGAGTCTTTCTGATGTCATTCACGGAGTGACGATGCAAGAGACTGGCATTTCCAATTGTATGTCCATAGATCTTGAGAATTTAGATTTTAATGGTCGAGAGTTTGTTCCCAAAGATGAGATGAACGGATAAATGAAGATTAGTAAGATTCTTTGTATTGGCGCTGCCCTGAACGACCTTCTGGTTTTAGAGACGGATGCTTTTGTGTCAGCTCTTGGAAGAGAGAAGGGGGGGATGGCTCTTTGTGATCATGGAGATATTCAGATTGCTCTTTCTAAAATCCACGAAGGCGTGACGTCTGCACCTGGAGGTTCAGCTTGTAATACTGGGGTGGGTCTTGCGAGGCTTGGAGCTGATGTGACTTTTTTGGGTAAGCGTGGAAAAGATACTCCTGGTGAAAACACAGAAAAGCAGCTCAATGCTTGGGGTTTAAAGACAAATATGTTGTTGGGAGATGACCCGACAGGTCAGGTCTTGTCGATCATTACACCAGATGCGCAGAGAACGATGATGACCTGCTTGGGAGCTGCTGCGACTCTCGCGCCAGAAGAGTTGAGCCTGAAAGACTTTGAAGGTTTTGATCTAGTGCACCTAGAAGGCTATTTGCTTTTTAACACTCCCTTCTTCGATCGAGCGATTGAATTGGCGAAAGAGGCTGGTTGTAAGATTTCATTTGATCTCAGTAGTTTTGAGGTGGTGGGAATCTTCAAAGAAAAGCTTGAGTCGCTTCTTCCTGGGTCTATTGATCTGATCATCGCAAATGAAGATGAATCAAAAGCGTACACCGACCAAGACCCAGAGGCGAGCCTAGAAATATTTGCCGGCATGGCTGAAATGGCGGTGGTTAAATTGGGCAAAGACGGGGCGCTTATGGCAAAAGGAGAAGAGAGAGTGCGCGTTGGCGCTGAAGTGGTGAAGGCAATCGATACCACTGGCGCGGGTGACCTTTGGGCGAGTGGGTACCTTTATGGGCTCAGTCGTGGATGGAACATGAAGGAGTCTGGAGAATTGGCTGCAAAAACCGGAGCTGCCGTTGTGCAGATTGTGGGAGCTGTGATTCCTGAGAATTCTTGGGAGAAAATTTTATCTGAGGTCTCTTGATGCTAGCTGATGGTTTGATCAATAAGATCGATAGTACGGAAACCTATTTTGATCAAACACTTTCAGTGGCAGAAGAAGAGCACGGAAGTTTTTGCCCAAAGGAAGGAATGTTCTCCTTGGCTGAACAGGTTGGTCATGTGGCCCAAACAGTGGATTGGTTTGTTGAAGGAATGTTTTCAAAGTCCGGTTTCAATATGGAATTTGAAGAATTGGAAGAGAAGGTTAGGGCAGTCAATACGCTTGGTGAGGCGAAAAAATGGCTTGGCGAGGCGTTCGAGAGGGCCAGAGAGAAAGTTCTACAGAGTGATGATGATTCTTTAAAGGATAGAATTGCCCCAGGCCCAATTATGGGAGGGGTGCCTCGGTACATTGCGATTGGGGCGATCTCTGATCACACGGCCCACCACAGGGGGTCCATTGCCGTTTATTTGCGTTTATTGGGCCTTGAACCCCCAATGCCATACGCCTAGGTGGGTTAATCTTAAAAAGGTTTTTTCTGTTGAATTTAAATGGAGCGACCTTAGGCTACCCCCATGAATTTAAGTGAAAAAGTTAATCAGGCCTTGGTGGTCGATGATATTCCTGTTAATGTGAAGATCATGAGCCTCTTGCTCAAGGGGTTGGGGGTTGAGGTCGTGACAGCACTTGAGGCAGAAGAAGCCTTGGGGAAAGTACCTCCAGAGGGATTTGATCTCGCTCTAGTTGATATTCAGTTAGAAGGAGAAATGGACGGTTATCAACTCTCCCAGAAACTGAAGCAGACCCACCCAGAAATGTTTATTTTAGGTGTGACAGGAAACAGAGTGACTCCTGAATTTATAGAAGAGGCCATCAAAAGAGGTATGAATCACGTTGTGGAAAAGCCTCTGACGAAGGATTCTCTATTGTCCATCCTTGAGAAGGAATGGCTCGAAGGCTGATAGCCTCCTAGAGTTATATGAGATAGGCTCCAGGACCGATCGTCGGCTCAATGACAGTGGCCTCAATACCTTTGTGGTCGAAAGCTTTACTCGACCATTGCTTGTAAATGTTCTTGGTTTGAGTTAGCCAATCTTGGTAAAGTTTTTCATTGTCTCGTTTGACTAAGAAGAGCACATTGCCTCCACCGCCACCACCTAGCATTCTGCCGTGAACTTTTACATCTAATTCTTCGCCAGCTTGGAACCCAGCATCTAGGAGTGCATCTTGTGCGCCATTACTTCCGGTGATCTGGAAATCTCCATTCATGCGGAGGCTTTTCCCTTCAGCATCCAGGAGTCTGCCAAATCCTTGAGCATCTCCTTTCTGGGCGAGACGACCTGCTTCGGGTACAATTAAGCTGGAGGACTTTTGATGCCGCATTCGCTTGAGGAGAAGGGCCAAGCTTTCTTTTGGGCTAAGGGTAGGGTGGTCACCACATGTCGGAGGTTGATAGTTTTTCAGTAACTCCTCGACCATGGAGGGAATTGCATCCTCTGGAATGGAGTAGCCCTTGTCTTCTAGTGGTAGTTGAAGAGATGGGGTCTGAGCCAATTCATGAAGGAGTTGATCGTAGGAAGTTAGGGATAGAAAAGTTGAGCCAATCTCTTTGTTGAAGACTTTCCTCATCAAAGAGATACCTATTTCTAGTTCCTGGACTCGGTGTGTGTAGTCGGACTCAGCTAAGACGTGAGGCACCTGTGTGTTGATGGCAACAAATTGCCAGGGAGGCCCTAGAGAAGATGTGAAATGAGAGACTTGATTGCCGACGTAATCTAGGGCAGTCAGTTGTGCTTCTTGGGAATGGACGATGAGCATTTGGTCTAAATAGCCACACTGACCTCCGACATAGTCAGACCTTTCTGATGTTCTAGCGAAATCTACAATAGTCTGGGGCTCATTGAGTGTGCTGAGCTTGAATGCCTTCTTGAAGCAGAGGGTGAGGGCGACGCAATTGGCGGCAGAGTTGGACATGCCAGCGCCGTGGGGAACATTCGAGCTTAGAAGAACTTCCATTCCACGGTCCAGAGGTTTGACTCTGTGAAGCTCTCGTAGGCAGGCGAGGGAGTGATGTGCCCAATCAGGCACGGACCGTTGTTCCATGGGGGTCTGGTCTTCTCTTTCTTGGACACTCTTGGTTTCGAGAGGGAGCAGGTCTTTTAGTTCAAGGGAAAAGCTTTCTCTAGCTTCTAAGTGTTGGAGTTTGAGAACTTGATCGTCTCGAATGTGTAGAGCTGCCAAAAAAGAGTTCTGTATACTTCCACCCATGGACATGAGGTGCGAAGGATGGTCTCCACTGAATTGTAGGCCTGGATAATCGACGTGTTCGCCAATAAGATTGACGCGACCTCCAGCTTTGGCAAAGGCATCTGGAACAGAAGCGAAATACTCTTTAAAGAGCTCAAGAAAAGTTTTGTTTCGAGACTCGTCGTCGTTGCATTGTGCAAGGTGAGCTTTGGCTTCTTCATTTAGGGGGGGATTGGTTTCGAGTTGCACTTCATCACTCCTTTTTCACGATGGTATTGCATTGAAACCCCTTTCAATCCGGGCTAGATGTTTCCGTGTGAGGGATGATGTGTAGGATGCCGGTGTGAGCGAGAACCCATCAACTCTACATTCCTCTTGGTTGGAGAGAAAGGTGATCCATGTTGATATGGATTGTTTTTATGCTGCAGTAGAGCAGAGAGACAACCCTGAATTAATAGGGAAATCGGTGATTGTGGGAGGGCGTCATCGTGGTGTGGTGTGCGCCGCTAGCTATGAAGCACGAAGATTTGGAGTTCATTCAGCGATGCCGATTTCTAGGGCAAAGTCACTTTGTCGTCAGGGGATTTTTCTTCCGGTGCGGATGGCAAGGTATCAGGAGATATCCAAGGAGATTCATGCTATATTCCAACGTTATACAGATATGATTCAGCCCATCTCTTTAGATGAAGCTTTCTTGGATGTGACAAACCCGAAAGTTGGAATTCCTTGGGCCTCAACGATTGCTAGGAAAATTAAAGAAGACATTCGTAATGAATTAGAACTTGTTGCATCAGCTGGGGTTGGTCCTAATAAATTAGTGGCCAAAATAGCATCGGATGAAGACAAACCTGATGGGCTGAAGGTGGTGCCCCCAGAGGAGGTTAGAAACTTCTTAAACCCAATGCCAGTTAAGCGCATTTGGGGTATTGGACATAAGGCAGAAGAGAAACTTAGAAATTTAGGAATCACGACAATTAAAGCTCTTTCTGAAGTTCCAGAAGAAATACTTCTCCGTCATTTTGGTCAGCAGGGGCTCTCTTTGCACAATCTATCTCTCGGCATTGATCAATCAGAAGTGAAAGCACGCACTGGGAGCAAATCTATTGGGAGAGAAACGACTTACCCAGAGCCTGTCTTGGACCCAGGAGACCTGAATGACGACCTTTCTCGTCTAGCCAAAGAGCTTGAAGCTCAGCTCAAGAAAAAAGGGCTAAAGGCCCGAAGTCTGACATTAAAATTTAAACGAGTGGACTTTGAACTTTTTACTCGCTCAATCACTGAAAGCCAAGCCGTAGATGACCAGACTGACATTTTGAGAATGGCGACGGATATCATGACTGAAAAAGTAGATAATGAGTTATTTCCAATCCGCCTCTTTGGAATGTCATGCTCTCATTTAGATCGAGAGGATGCCCCAAGTCTTTTTGATCTACTTGAAGAGGTGAGAGAGGGGGAGTGAGATTGAAAATTCCAGAGGAACGGCTTTCTTAAGCATTGGACATTCTAAATGTCCCATTATCTTTGCCGTATCGGGCCGGTGGTGGAATTGGCAGACACGCTAGATTTAGGTTCTAGTGCTTTATGGCGTGAGGGTTCAAGTCCCTCCCGGCCCACTAAATTGATAAGAAGTTTCTGTTTTCAAATTAAATAGAGCTTTTAGAAAAGAATCAGATGCCTGAATTTCTTACCCTCTGATAAAGATGATCATCTATTTCGAGCGTAAAAAGTTACTCAATTCCCTAGTGGGACCAAGTGACTTTGGAACAAGTCGGCGCAGCCTTTCCAGCTAAATTGACTTGCAAATTTCACACAATCGTGTCGGTTTAGGGTTAAAGCAGACTTGATGGCGACGCCCAGGTCTTCATCCATGATTCCTGCTTTGGGTTCTGTTAATACGTCGAGCGGGCCCTGAACGGGAAAGGCAGCGACTGGAGTCCCGCTAGACATAGCTTCTAGCATAACGAGACCAAAGGTGTCGGTTCGGCTTGGGAAAACGAACACGTCAGAGGAGGCATACCATTTGGCTAAGTTCTCTCCTCTTTGTTTTCCGGGAAAGATGGTCTTTGGGAACTTTGCCTTAAGACTTTCGAGGGCTGGACCTTCTCCTACGACGACTTTCGTCCCGGGAAGGTCTAGTTGAAGGAATGCAGAAAGGTTTTTTTCCACGGCGACTCTACCAACGTAAAGATGAACTGGTTGAGCGTGGGGGAGATCTTGTCTCCACTTTGGATTGAAGAGTTCGGTGTCGACTCCTCGGCACCAGGGTTTTACACGATCGAAGCCTTTGCTTTCTAATAGGGCTCTTACGGTCGGCGTAGAAACCATCGTTCCTGAGCCTGAATTGTGGAAATGTTTCATCCACCTGTAGCTGATGCTAAGAGGGAGCCCGATGCGTTTTTGGATGTATTCTGGAAACTGTGTGTGAAAGGCAGTGGTGAAATTATGGTTTTGAGCTCTAGCGTAGCTACGAGCTGAGACCCCGAGTGGTCCCTCTGTGGCGATATGAAGGTGGTCAGGTTGAAACTCTCGTATCATTATTCCCAGACGTCTTTTCGGAAAAAGAGCTAGACGTATCTCTGGGTAGCTTGGGCAGGGGATGTTTTTAAAGAGGGCAGGGTGGATAACCATGACCTGATGCCCATCAGCTTCGAGGCATTGTGAAACCTGTTGGAGGGTTTGGACAACTCCGTTGATTTGTGGACTCCATGCGTCTGTGATGAGTGCTAGTTTCATGAAAAATATCTTAGGACGTTGCTGAGCTTATAAATAAAGTTACCTGGGTGGCTGATTGACTCAAGTTATCTACGTCAATATCACATCTAAGCTCTTGGAAAACATATGCTTTCTGGCTCCTCAGCGTTAATTTCCAAAAATTCCATTTTGAACGAATATCACAGGCAATAGTGATGTCAGTTGGAGTCAGTCAGCCACCCAGGTAAAGTTATTTGGTCGTGTGGGGAGAGATCATGATTCGAGTAAATTTCAAGAAAAATGGATTTTTTTAAAATGCTTGTTGAGAGAGGAGGGATTTTGTTAAAGATAAGGTCTTAGAGTGCAATCATGTAGATATTATAGTTGATAATTCTGGGTATCTAATCATTGATTGGCTGATAAAAAATATAGACTGCTCTCACTCAAAACCCTTGAAAAACAATGAAAAAAGCTTTGATTACCGGAATCACCGGTCAGGACGGTAGTTACCTTACCGAGTTTCTTCTTGCGAAAGGTTACGAAGTCCATGGGATCATTCGTCGCTCTTCTCAATTCAATACCCAGCGAATTGACCATCTATACTCAGATGGGAGGGAAGACTCTGGAAAAATGACGCTTCACTATGGTGATATGACTGATTCTAGCAATTTAAATAGGTTGGTTGAAAAAATTCAACCAGAAGAGATTTATAATCTGGCGGCTCAGTCTCACGTGAAGGTATCTTTCGAAGTTCCAGAATACACTGCAGAGGTGGATGGCATTGGAACGATTCGCATTCTTGATGCAATTCGTGAAAGTGGACTCAAATGCCGTTTTTATCAGGCTTCAACGAGTGAGCTTTATGGAAAGGTTTTGGAAACACCACAATCGGAGACAACCCCCTTTTATCCAAGATCACCCTACGCCGTAGCTAAGATGTATGCGTACTGGATTACGGTTAATTACCGAGAGGCGTATAACCTCTTTGCTTGTAACGGGATTCTTTTTAATCATGAGTCTCCTCGACGCGGCCCAACTTTTGTTACACGGAAGATCACGATGGCCGTGGCGAACATTGAGCAGGGGAAACAGAAGTGCATCTATCTGGGGAATCTAGACGCGAAAAGAGACTGGGGGTACGCCGGAGATTTTGTTGAGGGAATGTGGATGATGCTTCAGCAGGATAAGCCCGAGGATTATGTTTTGGCAACGGGAAAAACGACGACGGTTAGGGATTTTGTAAATATGTCTTTTGCCGTTGTTGGTAAGAAAATTCGTTGGGAAGGAGAAGGTGTTGAGGAAAAGGGTTATACTGAAGATGGTTCATGTGTCGTTCAGGTTGACCCACAATATTTCAGGCCAACGGAGGTTGATTTGTTGCTCGGAGACCCGACGAAAGCTAAAGTTAATATGGGTTGGGAGCCCAAGGTGACTCTTGAGGAAATGTGTGAGATGATGGTGCGTCACGATTTGGAAAACACCTAATGTCACCCTTTGGGCCTATCTATGTTGCTGGTCACCGCGGACTCGCTGGCTCAGCTATCTCAAGAGCCCTTAGGGCTAAGGGGTATGATCAGTTACTAGAGGTGGGTCGTGAAGACTTGGACTTGAGAAAGAAGGACCAAGTGGACTCTTTTTTCGAAAAAGAGAAACCTGAATGGGTCATTGTTGCAGCGGCCATGGTTGGGGGAATTCATGCCAACCAGTCTCGACCAGCTGAATTTATTTATGACAATTTACTCATTCAAAATAATCTGATTCATGGATCTCATGAGCATGGTGTCAAAAAACTTCTATTTTTGGGGAGTTCTTGTATTTATCCTAAGATGGCACCACAACCGATGAGGGAAGAGTCTCTGCTCTCTAGCCCCCTTGAGCCGACAAATCAACCTTATGCTTTGGCGAAGATAGCTGGAATCGAAATGTGTCGTTCGTATCGTAGGCAGTACGGATCGGATTTCATCTGTGCTATGCCGACGAACCTTTATGGGCCTGGAGATAACTTTGATTTAGAGCAGGCTCATGTGATGCCAGCGATGATGCATCGCTTTCATCAAGCAAAAGTAGATGGTGCTCCCTCGGTGACTCTCTGGGGAACGGGAAGTCCTTTTCGTGAATTTCTCCACTCAACAGATTTAGGTGAGGCCTGTGTCTTCTTGATGGAGAATCATAGTGGAGAGGAGATCGTGAATGTGGGCTGCGGCAAAGATATCACCATTCGAGAGTTAGCTGAGCGAGTCAGAGATGTTGTTGGCTACAAAGGGGAACTTGAATGGGATAGCAGTCGCCCGGATGGTACACCCAGAAAATTGATGGACATCGAGAGGATTCGAACGATGGGCTGGGAGCCAAGAGTGGGCTTATCTGATGGTCTGAAGGAGACATATCAGTGGTTCCTCGACAACCTTGATTCAGTCAGGGGAAGATGAAGACTGCTTTTATCAGTGGGGTGACGGGTCAAGATGGAGCATTGCTGGCCCGTTATTTATTAAACTTAGGCTATGAGGTAAAGGGGTCATCAAGAAACCCTGCTGATTTATCCCGAAGGTACCGATTGGAATCAATGGGTATTGATGGTCAATTAGAAGTGTTGCCTCAATCTGAAGAGAAGGGCTCTATCTTGGCTCGCTTTAAGCCAGATGAGGTGTATAACCTTGAGGGACAAAGTTCGGTAGCGGCGTCTTTTAAGTCTCCTCACGAAACGATTGCTTCAAATGGGCTCTCTACTTTAGATTGGTTGGAATCGATTCGGCAAGATGGAGGAGGAACTCGATTTTACCAAGCTTCGAGTGCGGAGATTTTTGGAGCATCGCGTTCTTTTTCAAGAGATGAGACCAGCCATTTTCACCCTAGATCTCCTTATGCTGTATCCAAGCTTTTCTCCCATTTTTCTACGGTGAATTACCGAGAAGCTTACGGTTTATACGCGTGTTGCGGCATTCTTTTTAATCATGAGTCTCTCTATCGTGGGGAGGCTTTTGTAACTCAAAAAATTGCGAGACAGGCAGCCCAATGGAAGTTGGGGGAGAAGAGCCCTTTGGTGATGGGGAATATACATGTTAAGCGTGATTGGGGCCATGCTGATGATTTTGTGAAAGGAATGCATGCCATGTTGCAGCAGGATGTTGCGTCGGACTTTGTCTTGGCGACGGGAGTCCTCCATAGTGTGAAGGACTTTATTGATGTGGCCTATGAGATCGTCGGAACTGAGTTAGAGTGGGATGGGGAAGGTTTGTCTGAACGAGGCATCGACCGAAAATCAGGTGAGTTGTGTGTTGAGATATCAGAGGAGTTTTTCCGCCCAGCGGATATGGAGCAGTCTTTGGGTAATCCTTTGAAGGCTTTTAATTCTCTTGATTGGAAGCCGACAATTCCTTTTGAGAAAATTGTCGAAGAAATGGTGGAGCATCACCTTTCTAAAGTCTGATAACCTAAGGAAAATCAGATCTTTTTTATTGGGGGCAGCAGAAAGCTATTTTGCCTTTCCTAGCTAATGTATCGCCTTCTTTTGTTGAGTAAAACGACCTGAGGATACTGGTGAATTAACGATGGCTTGCCCATGAACTCAAAGAATGAATTCTAGGGAACGATGATTTCTGCGTTAGTTGGGACTGTCACTGTTCAATAAAACCAGCTTTCAAGATTGCGTAATAGTAGTTAATGAATGAACCTGTACCCTTGAAATAAGACTAGATGACTCTATGGCATATTCTGAAATAGGCTTGAGATGAATAAAAAAAAGGCCTTGGTCCAGAGGTGGACCAAGGCCTTTGAATTAAAATGTAGATCGATTAGTGAATGCTACCTGCGACGGCGTTTTCGACGTCATCTTTAGGAAGCTCAGCAATCATTGTTTCGATGGTTAGAGACAAGCCAGCAATGGAAGCTGCATTCTGCAGAGCCATACGAGTGACTTTGGCTGGGTCGATGACACCGGCCTTAACCAAGTCTTCCCATTCTTCGGTGAGAGCGTTGAAACCAGTGTTGCCCTTCTTCTCTTTGGCTTCCTCTGCAATGAGAGTTCCGTTGAGGCCTGCATTGTTGGCAATGCAGACGATTGGGGATTGAATGGCTTTTTTGACAATGTTCACACCGAGTCCTTCATCGCCAGAAGACTTGAGGCTATCCAGTACTTTAGAAGCTCGGATAAGAGCGAGTCCACCACCAGCAACGATACCTTCTTCTGCAGCAGCTCTTGCTGCATGGAGGGCGTCTTCGATACGGGCTTTAGTTTCTTTCATCTCAGCTTCAGTTGCGGCTCCAACGTTTACAACAGCAACCCCACCAGTTAGCTTAGCTAGGCGTTCTTGAAGTTTTTCGCGATCGTAGTCAGAAGATGTTCCTTCGACTTGAGATCGGATTTGGCCGATTCGTGCGTCGATGTCCTTGCGGTCTCCGGCGCCTTCAACGATGATGGTTTGCTCTTTTTCAAGAATGACCTTCTTCGCTGTTCCTAGTTGATCGAGCTCGATGCTATCGAGTTTGATGCCTAGGTCTTCGGAGACGAAGGTTCCCGCTGTGCTGATAGCGATGTCTTCGAGCATGGCCTTGCGGCGATCTCCAAAGCCTGGTGCTTTGCAGCATGCAACCTTCAGCGTTCCACGTAGGCGGTTGACGACCAAGGCTGCGAGAGCTTCTCCTTCAACTTCCTCAGAGATGATCAACAAAGGCTTGCTAGACTGGGCGACCTTTTCTAAAAGAGGTACCAAGTCACGAAGGTTGCTGATCTTCTTTTCGAAGGTCAAGATGTAAGGCTCTTCGAGGATGGCCTCTTGAGTTTCAGGGCTGGTGACGAAGTAAGGAGATTGATAGCCCTTATCGAAGCACATTCCTTCGACCAAGTCGAGGGTGGTTTCCAAAGACTTTCCTTCTTCAACAGTGACAACACCATCTTTTCCAACTTTTTCCATGGCTTCGGAGATAATTTTTCCGACTTCAGGGTCATTGTTGGCTGAGATGGAGGCGACATTGCCGATGTCCTCTGCTGAGTTGCAGGGAGTGGCCATTTTTTGAATCTCTTCAGCAATGGCTTCTGCGGCTTTGTCGATGCCTCTTTTGAGCTCCGTTGGGTTTGCGCCTGAAGTGACGTATTTTAGACCTTCAGTATAGATGGCTTCAGTCAAAACAGTGGCTGTGGTTGTTCCGTCGCCAGCTTTGTCCGAAGACTTAGAGGCAGCTTCTTTCACGAGCTGAGCGCCCATGTTTTCGAAGGGGTCTTCCAGTTCAATTTCCTTAGCGACGGTAACGCCGTCCTTGGTCACTGTGGGTGAGCCGAAGCTTTTTTCAATGATCACATTTCGGCCTTTGGGACCTAGAGTGACCTTGACGGCTTGGGCAAGTGTTTGGAGGCCTTTGAGGACCTTCGATCTTGCGATTTCGTCAAAAACAAGTTGCTTAGATGCCATGGGATCTCCTAATTACTTAACAATGGCCAAAATATCAGATTCTTTCATGATGATGAGGTCGCTGCCTTCGACAGTGACCTCGGTTCCAGCATATTTGCCGAAATAGACTTTGTCGCCAACGGAGACATCCATGGCTCCACGGTTGCCATTGTCCAGGAGTCGTCCTGGGCCAATGGCTTCAACAGTTCCCAATTGAGGTTTCTCTTGGGCAGCAGTAGGAAGGACGATGCCTCCCGCAGTGGTTTCTTCAGCCTCGACGCGTTTTACGACCAGGCGGTCATCCAAAGGTTTGATGTTCATAGTTTATTTTCCTTTTTTGAATGTGGTTGGGGCCTAGAAGCCCATTCCGCCGCCCATGCCGCCCATGCCGCCCATGCCGCCCATGCCGCCCATGCCGCCCATATCTGGGTCCATGCCTGGAGCTCCGCCGGCGTCGGGGTCGGAGGGTTTGTCTGTGACGATGCACTCAGTCATGAGGAGAAGTCCAGCAACGCTAACGGCGTATGTCAAAGCACTTTTTGTGACTTTGACAGGGTCAACGATACCGAATTCATACATGTCACCGTAGTTGTCTTCCCTAGCGTCGTATCCAAATTCTGCTTTTTTGTCAGCGAGAACTTTTTTGACGACGATGGCACCTTCAACGCCGGCATTGCCAGCGATCTGTGTCATCGGAAGAGTTGAGGCTTTGGCTAGAATCTCGACACCAAGTTTTTCATCACCACTGAGTTTCAGCTTAGAGAGAGTCTCGCTGGCGCGAATAAGGGCAACGCCTCCTCCGGCAACAGAACCTTCTTCTACGGCGGCTCGTGTGGCAGCCAAAGCATCATCAACGCGATCTTTCTTTTCTTTCATTTCTGATTCTGTAGCAGCACCAACATTGATTTGAGCAACACCACCGGCCAACTTGGCCAAGCGTTCTTGCAGTTTTTCTTTGTCATAATCAGAGGTGGTGTTTTCAATCTCAGTTCGAATCTGAAGGATGCGAGCTGTGACGTCATCAGCTTGGCCAGCACCTTCGACGATGACAGTGTTGTCTTTGTCGATGGTGATTTTCTTAGCGACACCGAGTTGGTCGATAGTAACATCTTTGAGGTCGATTCCGAGGTCTTCCATCAATGCTTGGCCACCAGTCAGGGCAGCAATATCTTCCAACATAGCCTTGCGACGATCTCCATAACCAGGAGCTTTGACGGCAGCGATCTTAAGAGTTCCGCGCATTTTGTTGACAACGAGAGTGGCGAGAGCTTCGCCTTCGACGTCTTCTGCAATGATCATGAGTGGGTTGCCTGATTGAGAAACTTTTTCAAGCAATGGTACCAAGTCTTTGATATTGCTGATCTTTTTCTCAAAAATGAGAATGTAAGGTTTTTCGAGGTCGACAGTCATGGACTCATTGTCTGTGACGAAGTGCGGGCTGAGGTAGCCGCGGTCGAATTGCATTCCTTCAACAATGTCAACTTCTGTTTCGAAAGACTTGCCTTCTTCTACAGTGATGACGCCATCTTTTCCGACCTTTTCCATGGCTTCTGAAATCCAAGCGCCGACTTCAGCGTCTTGGTTAGAGGCGATCGTGGCGATCTGAGCAATGTCTTTGGTTGTGCTACATGGGCGACTGAGCTCATCGAGTTTGGCAGTCATTGCCGCTAAAGCTTTGTCCATACCTCGCTTAAGAAGGATTGGGCTCGCACCAGCGGTAACATTCTTAAGCCCTTCTTTATAGATGGCTTCAGCTAGAACCGTGGCTGTTGTGGTTCCGTCGCCGGCGTTGTCACCTGTTTTACTGGCGACTTCGCGAACCATGTTGGCTCCGATTTGTTCAAACTTGTCGACGAGGTCGATTTCTTTGGCAACAGAAACACCGTCTTTTGTAACGGTGGGGCTTCCATAGCTCTTGTCGATAACAACATTGCGGCCTTTGGGGCCTAAAGTTGTCTTGACCGCCTTAGCCAGTTTTTCAACACCAGTTTTGATGCTTTCACGGGCTTCGGGGCCGAATTTTAGTACTTTAACACTCATGATTTCTCCTGTAGTTACCCGACGATGGCCATGACGTCACTTTCGGACATGATCAGAAGTTCTTTGCCTTCGTGTGTGACCTCGGTGCCAGCATAACTGGTAAATAGTACTAAGTCGCCTTCTTTAACGGAAAGGCTTCCTCTTTCACCGCTCTCAAGGACTTTACCAGGGCCAACGGAAATAATTTTCCCTTGCTTGGGTTTTTCCTTGGCTGAATCGGGCAAATAGATGCCGCCACTGGTTTGGGAGTCGGCTTCGAGCCGTTCCACGATGATCTTGTCACCTAAAGGAGTCAGACTCATGTCATCACCTCACAAAAAGAGTTAGATTTTAAAGGATTCTTAGCAACTCCTGTGCCAAGAGAATTGCCCTATAGGCCTTGGGGCCATATTTTAAAGGAGTGTCAAAATGAGACTTCGTTCGTCATCTCGACACGAAGCTTTTTATTTGTGTAAATAGGGCCTTTTTCGTCTTGAAGGTGCCTTGAATTTCTTAGCATGTCCCCTTCGTTACCATGAATCACATGCCCATGGCCTTCAAATCTCTCGAAGAAGCACTGAGTCGGCTAAACATTGAAGAGGTTGCTCTCAAGCAACTGGTTCAAGATCAAGGCGTTCAAGTGTTCATGTCTGCCGACGAGTCTGGGAAAAAGAATATCTGCTTTAAAGAAGAGGATTTAAGCGTTTTAGAGAAGCATCTGTCTGGCGAAGCGAGTGGAGGTTCTTCTGTCGCGGCTAGTTCTGATCTTGACCTACCTGCAGAGGATGACCTCCAAATTGATCTTGGTGACACTGATTCTGAGCCACAACTTGATTTGGGCGGCGACGTTGGTGATCTTGAGCTAGATTTAGGAGACGATGATGAAGTCTCCCTCGATTTGGATGAAGGCGGAGCAGATTTGGACTTGGACCTTGGAGAAGATTCTTCTGTTATTGCTGATGATGATCTTGATTTAGATCTTGGTGATGCAGATGGAGGAGGCCAATCTGAAGATATAGAACTGGACCTTGGTGAAGGAGAGGTTGGGGGAGATAATGCTGACCTTGAGCTAGATTTTGGTGATGATGATGCTCCAACATTGGACCTCTCTGCTGATGCTGAGCCTGATGTCGATATTGATTTGGAAGTGGATGAAACTTTGGATCTCGGTGCCGACTCATCCTCGGATGAGACATTATCATTTGATTTAGACGCCGACGAAACGTTATCCATAGGCGATGATATTGATTTGGATGATGAAATAGCGCTTCCAGATGAATCTTACTCTATAGAAGGTGATGGAGACACGATTGGCGTAGAGGAGACTCTTGGCTTTGATGAAGACTCTGAAGATGGTGCATCGGAAGATGACGATGATGAGGAAGATGACGACGAGGATCGCCCTCCCGTTACGACAACTGAGATTGTTGATGAAGACAATATGATGGTTCTTTGGCCGATTGTTGGCTTTTTATGTTTTGCTGTTGTTGTTTTTAATGGCAGTGTTATCTTTGGACTGATCCAGGACATGGACGTTATGGGGGGAATTGCCTATGGCGAAAGCTTCTACGATGGCCTTCGTGATTTCGCCAAAGAAAATTTTAATTTACCAAAGTGAGCGAGAGTTCTTTTATGATCAGATCCTTTTCCATGCCGTTGGTGGTTGCTGCTTCTCTGTTGACAGTCGGGTGTAGTAACCTCCAGACTGAATATGAAAAACAAGCAGGAATTATCTCTGACCAAAAGCGCATCATCACAGAGTTATCCCAAACAAATCAACATTTAAAAGCTGAGGCCATCCGCCTTCAAAATGAGCTTCAAAAGTCGGCTGTGCGTTCTGAGTATGAGGACCGAATTGGCGACTTGAGTAATACCTATGCTCAGAAATTGCAGGCTATGATTCAGAGTATCAACACGCAATTGGATGCTTCTTTGAACAGTCAGGAAGGTTACACGCGTCATGAAACTCCAGAAGGAACGATGATTCGTCTTTCAGAGAAAATTCTTTTTCGCCCTGGCTCCGCAGATCTGTCTTCTTCTGGTAAAGCGATCCTTCAGAAAGTGGCTGATGTCTTGAAGCAGCATCCAGATAGAAAAATTCGAGTAGACGGTCATAGTGATAGTGACCCAATCAACAAATCTAAAAAGAAATTTAGTAGCAATTGGGATTTGAGTGCCACTCGAGCTGTCAGGGTTGTTGAAGCTTTGACATCTAGTAAGGGAATCACTGGGAAGAGAGTCTTTGTTGCTGGTTATAGTGAGCATCAACCGATTGACCCTTCTAGTAAGAAAGCCAATCGTCGAGTTGAAATCGTTATTCTGAACAATTAAGTTCTGACGTCGGCTTGGTTCCGGCGTATATTCTTGCCTTCGTAACGGGGGCTTTGATATCGATGGCCATTTATCCTTTGGCCAGAAAGTGCTCTTTCATCTTAGGCATGACTGATGGTCCTGATGATGAAAGGAAAATCCAAGAGGACTCCATTCCTTGTGCAGGGGGCATGATGATATTGGGGGGCTCGGGAGTAGCATTTTTACTCCTCCTGATGACTTTGAGGTTGATGAACTCTTCAATACAAGAGGTCATTCGTCCTGAGGTACTACTGAGTAGCCAAGAAGGGTTGGCCTTGAGTTTTGGTTTGCTAGGAATATTTCTTCTCGGTGCTTACGACGATAGAAAAGAGTTATCACCTTCAGTGAAGCTCTTTCTACAGGTTTCGATTGTCTTGGCAGTGCTTTGTGTGAGTGAACTTAGGGTCACTTTTTTTGTGGAAGATGAATGGCTGAACTTGACTGGGACTCTTGTTTGGGTGATTCTCATCATGAATGCATTTAATCTAATAGACAATATGGATGGTCTTTGTTCTTTAGTGGCATCGATCGTATTTGGACTTCATGGAATTTTGTTGGCAGGCTTTGGAGACTTTTTGCTCTCTGGAGTGTGTTGGCTGTTACTAGGGTCTATGCTAATGTTTTTCGGAAAGAATCGTCCAAAAGCTGATGTTTATCTTGGGGATTCAGGGAGTCTGTCATTGGGGTATTTAATTGCGATGTTATGTATTGTTACCACATACTATCATGAAGGATTGCCTCTTACATCTTTCTTGACTCCGATCTTGATGATATCAGTCCCCTTGTTTGATGTGGCCTCGGTGATGATATTTAGATGGAATCGTGGACTTCCACTAATGAAGGGGGATAGAAATCATGTCTCTCATCGCCTTCTCCGGCATGGTTTTAGTGAGAGACAGGTACTTCTGATCCTGGGAAGTCTCACCTTCTTTACAGGCACCTCTTCAATATTCATTCATAGAGGGAATGAGGTGATAGGTATAGGAATTGTTATTCAGACATTCATGACAGTGCTTGCCTTTCACTGGATTGGTCAAAAGAGAAGAGACTCTTGATGAGTCGAATGAGAGTTTCTGAAGGGGCATCGACGATGGTCTTCTGGGAAAAATTGTTGATATTTTTGCTCTTATATCAATTCCTATGGTTTGCATTGCTACATGGAATAATGGAGGAGGACTGGAACTCCCTGTTCGATAGAGTTATCAGATGCTCAATTCTCTTGGTGTGGTTTAGGGTTGGATTGGGAAAGATAGGTAAGGAGCAGTGGTTCTGTGGGTTCAGTCATCCACTTGGTGTTTTGATGATCAGTATTGGGCTATGGAAGGTGATGGGTGTGCTTTGGTCGATATCCCCTTGGGTGGTGATCGAAAATGCTTTGACTCATTTTTGGTTATCTTGTTTTGTTTTGGTTTGGCTAGACGTTATTCGAGTGTCTGGGGTGAAATATGTTTTGAGATCTGCCTGGCCCCTGGTTCTATTGTTGGGGGTAGGATACGGTTTTTATCAGTGGGGTTGGGCTTTTGAGGAGATGAGGGAAGAGGTGAGTCGAATGGAACCTTGGAGCAATTCGGTTCTTTATCAGCGCTGGTTAATTCGAGTTAACTCTGAAGAGGTATTTGGAACGCGTTTTTACCCCAATCTTTTTGGCTTATTTTGTGGCTTAGGGGTGCTCTCGATGTTCATGGTCCATCGACTGAGAGTTCATTACATTGTTCTGGGAGGGCTGTGTATGGTTGGTGTTATTCTTAGCTCTTCGAAGTCAGCCATTCTTATGTCTTCGATGTTGCTGATTGCTTTGTTAATCTTTCGCTATTTGAATCCGAAGATGAGAAGAGTTATTGGGCTAATCTTTATACTGAATTGTTGTTTGTTGGGGTGGATGATGTGGCCGATTTTGGAGGCTTCTGTTTCGATTCGGTTGGGGTATTGGAAGGCATCTTGGAATGTACTTTTAGATCACCCTTTTGGTGTGGGTGTGGGAGTTTTTAATCAATGGTACTCCAGAGCGATGGGGCCTGATGCAACGCAGGTTTCACTTCCTCATAATGACCATCTCCAGGTTTTGGTTGAGCAGGGGTGGTTAGGTGGGCTACTTCATCTTGGTTTTTGGGGAACTCTGGTGATGTTATTTTTTAAGGGAAAAGGCGATAATATTTTGAAGGAAGATAAGCGATATCTCAAACTGGTTCGCTGGGCTTTTTTGGCGCTTTTATTCTATTTGTGTATTTTCGCTCTTTTCCTTGGGTTGGGTCCTATGGATTTGCCTGTGGGAGGTGCTGTATTTCTTTTAACAATTGGGGTGATGGGTATTTTTGGAATACTAAATGCTGAATGGGAGCCTGGAGAGTCTAGATTCGATGCTCTTCTCGTTCTTTTTTTGATGGTGGCCTGTGTGGACTTCCCAATGGAGGATGATATTCTGATGGGAATGGTGATTCTGATGGCCTTGTCGAGAATTTCCTTTGAACCATTGGGTTATGATAAAAAGTTGAGATTCAAATATGGCTGGATCTTGGCTCTGCCACTATTGCTGATGGCTTTTTACATGGTTTGGCTTCATCAAGAAAGAGTGATTGTGAAGGAGGAGATTGCGACAATCGAGCTGGAGGAATTAAATGGTTTTAAGGTTTCAGACTGGGGAGGACTCAATGGGCTCTCTCACTGGAAGGATTTATATCGTCGCTTGTCAAAAGAAGAGCGTCTCGATCAAGAGATGAGTGAGTTAGAAAGGAAGTCTCTTGAGCAACTTGTTAAACAACTACCAGGAAAAGCTATTTATTGGGAAAAACTGGGAAATTTCGTTGAAGAGATTGATAGGAAAGAGGAAGTTTGGCTGAAAGCTGCTTCGCTTGCTCCTCGGCAACCTCGTCACGCATTTCACTTGGGAGAACTATATTTATCGATGAAAAACAGAGGTTCTGCTGAAAAATGGTTCAAAAGAGCTCTTGAGCGACATCGATATGCCGAAAAAAGACTGAAAACCATACCAGATATGGAGCTTCATCTCTTGCAAATTGCTCAAGTCCAGAAAGCTGAAACTTTTGTGATTCCTTGAGCATGCCTGACTGGTATTCCGATCCTGGCTTTGTCCTAGCCGCCATCTTTTTGGTGATCGGTTTTTACTTATTGATCAAAGGCGCGGACGTTCTGGTTGAGGGAGCCGTTGTCATAGCTCAAAAGGCGGAGTTGTCTCCTGCAGTTGTGGGTGCAACGATTGTGGCTTTTGGGACGTCCCTTCCTGAGCTTGTTGTTAGTGTAGGGTCTAATCTCAAGGCGATTTCCGAAGGTAGTTCGATGGACCCTGGTGGGCCTGCGGCGATTGCCATAGGGAATGTTGTCGGCTCTAACATCTTCAATATTGGAGCGATCCTTGGTCTGTCAGCCCTTTTCTCGCCTCTTGAGGTACCTCGAGACACGAGGAGAAGAGATTATCCGATCATGCTAGGGGCTTTGTTTGCAATGGTATTTTTCGCCTCATCTGGCGATCCTTTGCTCATTGATAGAGGGGAAGCTGCGATCCTCTTGATAGGGTTGATTTTATTTACTTTTCAAGCCGTAAAATTAGGAAAAACTGAGGTTTCAGATCTTAATTCAGAAGCCCCCAGTAGCTCTTTGGCCCCTGCTCTTTTAAACATATTCCTGGGAATAGCTATGCTGGGAGTTGGAGGAGAAGTGAGCCTGACAGGAGCGATTGCAATTTCAAGAGAGATTGGCTTGAGTGAACGTGTGATCGGTTTGACGGTGATGGCGATTGGAACCTCTTTACCTGAGTTGGCGACCTCGATACAGGCCTCTAGAAAAGGACAGCATGCTATTGCGGTAGCAAATGTGGTTGGCTCCAATATTTTTAATGTGTTCTGCATCATAGGAATTTCAGGGATGATCATCCCTCTTTCTGTTCATCCGGCGATGTTGGGGTGGGACTTTTTTTGGATGTGTGGATTTAGTCTTTCAATAGCTTGGTGTTTTTGGGGGCAGAAAAAAATTGGAAAAACAACAGGGGCTTTACTTCTTTTTGCCTTGGTGATTTATGTTGCGGTTCTTTTGATATACGAAGAGGCTAGTTTTATTTAAAGCCTTGGGTGGGCCAATAATGGATGAGGGTTTTGAAAAGTATTGCTTGGAAAAGAGAGAGGTGAAAATATCAGTCATGAATCGAGCCATTCCTTTTTGCCTATCCATTTTGTGTTGTTTGCTGATGCTGTCTTCAGTTCAGGCAAAAGAAGGTTTTAGTCTAGGGTCTGAGAAGCAAGACGCCAAAAGGAAACTATTGGCTGAAGAAATGTTTTTGGGTTTGTACGAGAGTTTTATAAAGACACTTTCATCAAAGACTTATTTTAAGTTTAAAGAGCGCATTCTCAATTATCAAAACCAGTTGGCCTCATTTGGGACTAAAGTTTTTGAGGATGGAGGGAAAAGTTTAGAAAAAGTAGACGCCCTTAGGGAAGAACTCCACATCTCCCTCAAAGAACTTCTTGGAGAAAGTGGATTTAGACGTTATTTTGCTTATGAAGAGACGATCGGAATCAGGAATAGATTGCTTCAGATGAAGAAGCAGACAGGTTTTTTCATCCCCAATGAGAAGATGAAAGAAGATCTGGTAAAGGCTATGGTTGAGGTTGACCGTACTTTGGATGTTCCCTCAACCCCTAGAGAGCAGATGGCTTTTTTGAAAAAGGGATTGGATAAAGCTACTAAAGACAAGATCATCGATCTAAACTGGAAGGCAACAAAGGCTTATATTAAATCAAGCACGGCGATATTATCAGAGCAATTATTGAGTGATTTTAGGAATAATTTGGAGGGTGCCGCAGGTATGCTTGAGATGGGGCTTAATAATAGTTATGACAAAAGAGTGTTGAAGAGGGATGACTCTACACCACCAGTCGTGAAAGAGTGAAGTCTTCTCTTTTATTTCTTTGTACCGGGAATTCTTGCCGAAGCCAGATGGCAGAAGGTTGGGCAAAAGCCTTGAAGGGAGAGTTCTTTGAAGTTTATTCTGCAGGTATTGAGACTCATGGATTAAACCCTAATGCCGTCAAAGTGATGGCTGAGGTGGGTGTTGATATTTCAAGTCAAACCTCTGACTGTATTGAAAGATACCTTGATCTAAAGATCGACCATGTGGTGACGGTTTGTCATCATGCTCATGAGACATGTCCTGCCTTTCCTGCAAAAGCGGAAATCCATCATGCTGGCTTTGCTGACCCTCCTAAGTTGGCTAGAGAATTGGCTTTAAATGGATCTTCAGAGGAGGACCAACTAGAGTGTTATCGAAAAGTTCGTGATGAGATTCGTCGATATGTTCTAGGTTTGCCCGAGAGTTGGAATCGCTAAGCGACTCATTGCATCAAGAGGATGAGGCGTCACTCTTGATGAGTTGACGAGGAAAGGTGATTTTGAAAGCGACGCCTCGGTCGATGTTTCCAGTATAATGAATTTGTCCGCCTAAACGGTGGGTTACCAAATTGTAAACGATGTGCATCCCCAAGCCGGCTCCACCAATGAGTCGGTTCGTCGTATAGAAGGGTTCGAAGATCTTTTTTTGGCCTTCATGAGAAAGGCCTATTCCATCATCGGAGTAGAAAACTGAAAGATGATCGGCTTCTGTGACGAAATTAATATGACTGGTGCCAGATTCTCCTTTTTGATAGCCATGGTGTAAGGAATTGAGAACCATTTGGCTCAAAATCTGAGTCAGCGACTGGGAGTATGTTGTTAGTTCAAGGTCTTGAGGAAAAGAGAGAACTAATTTGTGCCCTTTCTTTTTCAACTCTTGTTTTAGGGAGATCTCTAGATCTGCCATAAATTCACTCAGGGGGAAGGTCGTTTTGTCTTCGTCCATCTGGTCAACAGAGACCTCTTTGAAGCGACGTACCAGCTGGGTGATTCGTTTGAAAGATCTGGTAACAAGACCTTCGACCTCTTCAAATTCATCAAAGAATTCAACCCAATCATCTTTTTCCAGTGGACCTGAGTTGATTTTGTTTCGAAAATCTTCGGCACGTTCACTGAGAAAAGACATAGCGGTGAGTCCGGAGCCAAGTGGAGTGTTGATTTCATGGGCGACGCCGGCGACAAGGCTGGTAAGGGCTTCCATTTTCTTACTTTCGACAAGGTGACCTTGGGAGCCTCTTAGATGTGCGAGTGTTTGGCGAAGGGTTTCGTTGGTGTTGAGAAGTTCACGAGTTTTTTCTTCAACCATTTCTTCTAATTTTGAATTTTCTTCTTTGAGCGCTTGATGAGTCTCTTGTAGAGGGTGAAAACCTTGGATGACACCTAATGCTGAGTGCGGAGCCCAAGGCTTTTCCCAGAGGAAAGAGGTGGGAAGAGCTTGGTTATGGGAAGATTTAAGAAACAAATTAGTTTCAAATTCTTCTCCACTGGTAGCTGGAGACCATTTTTTGAGTTGATCCAAGCTAGAGGGTGAGAGAAGTTTGTTTAGCGATAGGCCCTTAACGGTGTTCTTTTCTAGGTTAAAAAAATCTAGGAAAGATGGATTGGCATCGATCAGACATAAATCATCCATTTGAACGAGGAAAACTGGCTCTGGAATTTGAGTCAGCAGGCGAGATAGCGTCTGCTCGTTTTTTATTGAAGGTGGAATCATTTTTTGTGGGAACTGCCCTGTTGGAATCTTTTTCTGCTTTTTCTTGGAGTCGTCAAAGAAAGAAACAATAGAAAAAGAACGAACTCATTCCAGTTTGTCATCACTTTAAAGAAAGAAATAATTGTAGGTGATCTTGAGACATTCAGGCACAAATATCTAACTCCATGCTTTTCTCTGACCATCATTTTTAAAACCAGATAAAACGACTTTCTGAGTTTAGAGTTGAGAAATTAGACTAAGCCTTGTTGCACGAGATCTTCAAGTCTAAGAAGGCCCTGACATTGACCTTGTTCATTGAGGACAGGCAAAAGGCTGATGGGAGTTTTGCGACGTCGCATGCGCAGAAGAGCTTCATATGCATTGTCATCGGGTAGGCATGTACTGGGGGAGGGGTTTAGAATTTCGTTCAAGGTGAGTTTGAAAAAATCTTCGTGCTCTTCTAAATTACGGCGGATATCGTTATCTGTGATAAGTCCTTGGAGGAGGCCATTTTCATCGAGAACAAGAAGACACCCCATTCGCCCCTTGGTGATGAGGTGAAGAACGTCTCGACCTGAACAGTTCGAAAGGGCTTTTGGGGCTTCTGTCAGTGGAACCATGACATCTTCGACTTTAAATAGGAGTCTTCTTCCAAGTTGGCCCCCAGGATGGAATAACGCGTAATCTTCTGGCTCAAAGGACCGCTCTTCCATGAGTGTCATGGCTAGGCTATCAAGGAAGACCAACATGAGTGTTGCGCTGGTGGTCGGAGCTAGAGCTAAAGGGCAGATCTCATCGATGGTGCCCAGGTCGATGATTAGTTGGCAATGCTCAGCTAAGGAGGAGGAGGGCTTGGAGGTTAGGGCCACGGTTTTAACGCCCATCTTTTTCAGGGTGGGCATCATCATGTTGAGTTCTGGGTTTTCTCCGCTTTTCGAGAGGAAGATGACTAGATCCTTTGGAGTGACCATGCCTAAATCTCCGTGAAGAGATTCGGAAGGGTGGATAAAAAGAGAAGGTGTGCCTGTGCTACTAAGAGTTGCCGCAATTTTTTGCCCAATGTGGCCTGATTTACCTAACCCAGTTAGAATGACTCTTCCCTCTATATCCAAAATCCATTGAACCAAGCTTTCAACGTCGGTAGAGATATGCTGGCTTAATTTCTCAATGGCTTTGGCTTCTCGCTGAATTAGGCCGATAATTTTTTGGAGACGTTCAGCCAAGTTCAGCCTCTTTTTTTAGAAGTTCATTTAGTCGTTCCAAGGAGATGGTCGCGGCTCCAAAATGACCAACGACATCTCCACCAGCTAAGTTGCAAGCTAGACAAAGGTGATCGGTCTCCCATTTCTGGGAGAGGGCATAGGCACAGACAGCTACAACGGTATCTCCTGCTCCAGTGACATCGATGACATCTTGAACTTGTGTTGGGTAATGAAGGTGGGTGAGTTCTCCTTCTCGATGGGTAAAGTGGCTGATTCCATCGCTAGAGCGGGTGATCAATAAAAAGTCCAATTCGGCTTCTGCGATCAATACCTCAGCAATGTCTTCCAAGGTTCTTTCCTTGGGAGCTGCCTCTTTGGCTTCTTTGAAGTTAGGGGTGATGACTGTTGCTCCGCGGTATTGGGAAAAGTCATCATTTTTAGGATCAACGATGACGGGAATGCCTTGCTTTTTGGAAATCTCGATCACACCCCTAATGAGTGATTCTGTCAAAAAGCCTTTGCCATAGTCCGAGAGAATGACAACATCTAAATCAAAAGCACACTTTTTGAAGTCGGAAAGGACTTTTTCTTCATCTTCAATTTCAAGAGGTTGAATTTGTTCTTCATCGACCCTAAGCATTTGCTGATTTTGAGCAACAAACCGATTCTTGGTGATCGTTGGAAGGGATTTTGAGATGAGGATGTGATTTGGTGTAACGTTTTTTTTATTTAACTCGTTGAGCACGAGTTTGCCATTTAGTCCATTCCCAACTCTTCCGAAGGGGATCACTTCGGCTTGTAAGTCTCGAAGGTTGAGGAGAACATTGCCCGATCCACCAAGTCGTTGTTCTTTTCGAACGACTTTCAGAACGGGAACAGGAGCTTCTGGGCTGATCCTGACGACTTTTCCATGGGTGTAGAGATCGAGGATGAGATCTCCCAAGATGGCAATTCGAGGCTGGGTCATGGTTTTGTTTGAGATTTAGAGGTTGTTGGCCTGGTGCCAAGAGAGGGCATCGGCGTAGGCAACATCTCCTCCGAAGATGTCTAGGGCGCTACCAATGGTTAAATGTATTTTATTCTTTCCCAGATCTTTGACCCGTTCAAGGTCGTCTAGCTTTTTGACTCCACCAGCATAGGTGCAGGGAATGGGGGAGTTGTTGCCTAGTAAGGAGACGAGGTCTTCTTCGATGCCAGCTCTTTTTCCTTCGACATCAGCCCCGTGAACAAGAAACTCAGAGCAATGTTTTGAGAGCTGAATAAGGTTTTTTCCATTAACTTCAAGGTTGGTGAACGTTTGCCAACGATCACAAGTCACCCAGTAAACACCATCTTTTTTTCGACATGATAAGTCTAGAACTAAACGGTCTTTTCCTATGGATTTTTCAAGTTCAGCTAGTCGGTCAAAGGACAGTTGACCTCCTTCAAAAAGAAAGGAGGTGACAATGAGGTGAGAAGCACCGGCATTCAGAAAGATTTTAGAATTGGAGGGGGTGACGCCTCCTCCATAATGTAGGCCTCCAGGAAATGCTCTCAGAGCATCAAGAGCTGCATCCTTGTTTCCTGGCCCGAGGGCGATGACATGGCCGCCTTTGAGGTCATCCTCTCGGTATTGTTGAGCAAAGTGACTAGGTGGAAATGGACTCAAGTGATTGATGGAAGGTTGGTGGGTCACATCGTCTGTAAGAGTACCTCCAACGATTTGAACCACTTTTCCATCCTTGAGGTCGATACAGGGTCGGAATTGCATAAGGTTTTGAGGATTCTAGGCATTCTTAAGAGACTAGCAACCACGGAATAATGTTCCATCTCTTGGGAGCTTGTTAGACTTATGAGATGAGTGAAAAAGTCTTGGTTACCGGTGGAGCCGGATTTATAGGATCCCATGTTGCCAGAAGGCTCCTTCGGGAGGGATATGAAGTCGTCATTTTAGATGACCTATCCGGTGGATTTAAAGAAAACTTGCCAGAGGGGGCCAGCTTTATTGAAGGCAGCATACTTGATAGGGATTTATTGGCAGACATATTTGAAAGAGAGGCATTTAAATATGTTTACCATTTAGCTGCTTATGCAGCAGAAGGACTCTCGCACTTTATTAAGCATTTTAATTATCAAAACAACCTCATCGGCAGTGTTAATTTGATCAACTTATCAATTTTGCATGAGATTCGATGTTTTGTATTCACCTCTTCGATTGCTACTTATGGCGAAATACCTCCTCCTATGAAAGAGTCGGATGTACCTCATCCAGAAGACCCTTATGGGGTGGCCAAGTTGGCTGTTGAGATGGAGTTGGGCGTGTCGAAAAAACAATTTGATTTGGATTATGTAATTTTTAGGCCGCACAATGTTTACGGAGAGTATCAGAACCTTAGTGATCGTTATCGAAACGTTATTGGGATTTTCATGAATCAGATCATGCAAGGGAAACCCTTGAGTGTTTTTGGGGACGGAGAGCAGACTCGAGCCTTCAGTTATATCGATGACTTGATGAACCCTATGGTTGAGTGCATCAAAAGAGAAGATTGTTTTGGGCAGGTTTTTAATATTGGAGCCGATAAGAGTTGGTCGGTTAAAAGGTTGGCCTACGAAGTTCAAAGAGCCCTAAGCTCTGATTTAGAACTGCTTCACTTGCCTCCACGAAATGAAGTGGAGCACGCACATGCTGATCATTCGAAGCTGAAAAAGTTTTTTGGGGATCTTCCTCAAACGGATTTGGCTCAAGGAATTGATCGAATGGCGGCTTGGGCAAGGGACCAAGGGCCAACGCCTCCCTCGCGCTTTGGAGAGATAGAGATAGAAAGAGGCTTGCCTTCTTTCTGGCGCGATCTGGATTAGGAGGAGAATGAGTGGAGTTCCCTAATTCTGATGGTTATGCTTTGAAGTTCCTCTGCATGTTTATCTTGGGAGTTCTTCCGCTATGGAATCTTACTGGAGAAGAGTCTTTGGACTCTAGATTCAGTGAGGAAACTGTCGAGTATTTTTTAAAGGGAAAGAAAAAGGCAGAATTTAAACTCCAACATAAGGACATGATTTTAGCCGTTTTTGTCTTTAAATCAGAGAAGGGTGATGGGTATCACGGTATTCTTTTTAAGAAAAATGGAAAAGAAGTTTTGGGGCAAAATGAACTCTTAGATTTTCAAAACTTCAAACTGTCTTACTACGGACTCTATACAGAGAGAGACTTCGTTGACTCCCGCTCTGGTTGGTTGCCACAAAACCTAAGTGTAATAAGGTCTAGATTGCAAGAGAAATCAAAAAGAAACATCATCACGCCTGAAAATCATTATTAGGTTTTTAGTCTCTGGGATTAAATCAATTCCGAGTGATGCTTCTTTTGACTAGGAATTAATGAGAGAGGCGTTCTCCCAAGGTTTTTGATTCCCATAGCTCGAGAAGATGTCTCAAATTATTGGGTGAAGGGGATTGCCCGCTTCGAACATAATATCCGCTAGTGGCATTCCCTAAGAGGAGACTGGTTGCAGGGTTGAGCCCTTGTAGTAAGCCAAAAAGTATTCCAGCTCCAAAATGGTCGCCTGCACCCGTAGATATGAGAGGGTCGGAGCAGTGAGGGCCCTGTACCCAGACTTCACCTTCTGAGTGGGCCATGCTTGCCCCTTGGTTGGGATGGATGATGACACGATCTAAGCCAGAAGCGTCTCGAATGGCCTTGGCACATGCTGAGACGGCTTCAGGTTCCTTTTGGTCAAAATAATCTAATCCGTACAGAGCTGCGAATTGCCAACCTTCCTTGAGATTGAGGCTCAAGACAGATCGTGTTAGAGGTGCGACTTCGTTGATCATCTGAGGCAGCCTTTTTTTGTCTTCATCTGGGCTGGTAGAAAACTCTGCTAGGTCCATGAAAAATAAGCGGTCGTGGTCTCCGGTGAGTGAAGTCCACTTTTTGACACTTTGTATCCAAAGGTCAGTTGCGTAAGGTACTTTTCCCCAGTTGAGGGCAGCCATAAAGTCAGCTTGTCTTAGGAAACTGGAGACTTTTTCTTCACCAATTTCCTTGAGAAGATTTTCCCAAGTGATGGCTTCGCCAGGTTTGAAATCTGAGAGCATGATTTTTCCATCGGTAAACTCTAGGCAGTCACTCCGGCTGGGGTTAGCAAAGCTCGACATGGTCGTGACTTTGGGCTGGAAATCTTCAAGGTAAAGGGGGTGAATTTCTGGTAGGCCTAAGGCTCCAAAGTAGTGAACTTCTCCGAGGTCTTTGCCCAGGGAACCTAAGGCAGACGCGAGGAGAGGGCCGTTGCCTCCCATGCGCTGGCCTTGGTGCTCGACGACTGCAGAGGTTGCGATGCCCGCCGCTTTTTCGACGGCCGGGCCGAAGTCGCTCATGCTCTCTGGGTTCTTGAAGCGAATCATGGAATCGATAAATCCATCAAAGCCTAAGACGCCACGACCAATATTTGACGGCTTATCTAGGTGTGATTTTAGATCTTGTTGGACTTTAAGGAGGTCCGATTCAGTGGATAGGATTTCAGATTGACTCAAGGTATTGGAGCTGAAAAATAAAATCAGTTTTGAGAGATGCCCGATTCCTCAAGGACCATGAGGTATCGTTTCTTGTGGGCTCTGGACCTGGCTCATAGTGAACAAATCTTCAAGAAGCCCTGGTTCCAATGAGTGACATCCGCCCCCAACTGGTCTTGAATGATCCATACTTAGAGCCCTTTGAAGAGGTGATCAGGGGGAGGAATGAGCGAGCTGATGTGATGCGCTCTAACCTGATACAAGGTCAAGAGAGTTTATTATCTTTTGCCCAGGGTCATAAGCATTTTGGTCTCCATTTGGATGATGGCCAGTGGAGATTCCGAGACTGGGCGCCAAATTTAAAGTCGATGTGCCTTATTGGGGACTTTAATGAATGGAAGAGGACTGATGAGTTTACTTGCCGAGAAGATGGTGTTGGCTGTTGGGCATTAGACATTCCTAAGGAAAAAATTTCCCATGGACAGCTTTACCGATTGGCGGTTGAGTGGGAAGGAGGGGAGGGGGAAAGGTTGCCTGCTTGGGTGCGCCGAGTTGTTCAGGATGAAAACGATAAATCTTATTCTGCACAAATATGGTCGCCTGCAGATGATTACGTGTGGTTAAACGAATGTTCTGTCGATTCTTCTGAGCCAGCATTGATTTATGAAGCTCATGTGGGCATGGCTCAAGAAGAGCCTAAGGTTGGCAGCTATGTGGAATTTCGAGATCATATATTACCTAGAATTGCAAAAGCTGGTTACAATACAATTCAATTGATGGCCATCCAAGAGCACCCTTACTATGGGTCTTTTGGGTATCATGTATCAAGCCTTTTTGCTGTTTCATCAAGGTTTGGAACACCTGAGGAATTGAAGTCTTTGGTGGACGAGGCTCATGGCTTGGGATTGAGAGTGATTATGGATATTGTTCATTCTCACGCAGTGAAAAATGAACTAGAAGGTATCAGTTGCTACGATGGGACAAAACATCAGTTTTTTCATGATGGTGCCAAAGGAGATCATCAAGCTTGGGATTCACGCTGTTATGATTATGGGAAGCCTGAAGTTCTCCATTTCCTATTATCAAATTGTCGTTTTTGGTTGGAAGAGTATCGATTTGATGGATATCGTTTCGATGGTGTAACAAGTATGCTTTATAACGACCATGGATTGGGAAAAGCCTTTGGTTCTTACTCAGATTACTTCGATGGGAATCAGGATGAAGACGCCATCGCCTATCTCAAATTAGCAAATGAAGTGATTCATGAATTTAACTCCAAGGCACTCACGGTCGCTGAAGAGATGAGTGGAATGCCTGGCTTGGCAACCCATGTTGATGAAGGTGGGCTTGGTTTTGATTACCGCTTGGCGATGGGAGTCCCCGATTTCTGGATTAAGTTGATTAAGGAAAAGCAAGATCAAGACTGGAGCGTCAGTCAGATATTTTTTGAATTAACAAATAAGCGAAAAGATGAGAAGGTCATAGGTTATGTGGAGTCCCACGACCAAGCTTTGGTTGGCGATCAAACGATTATTTTCAGATTGATCGGTAAGGAGATGTATGAGAGTATGTCGAAAGGTTGTGAGAGTCTCGTTGTGGATCGGGGGTTGGCTCTGCATAAGATGATTCGTTTGTTTACATTGAGCACATGTGGACATGGGTATTTGAACTTTATGGGAAATGAATTCGGGCACCCTGAGTGGATAGATTTCCCAAGAGAGGGAAATAATTGGTCTCATCATCATGCTCGGCGCCAATGGAACCTGAGGGGTGCTGAAAATTTGCGCTATAAGGGGTTGGGAGATTTTGATGAAGCTATGTTAAAGCTTTTTCGAGAGCAAAAATTATTCATTGGGCCAGATTGTTTCATGCTTCTCTCCGATGAAGACAAGCAAATTCTAAGTTTCCGACGTGGTGAGTTAATTTTCGTTTTCAATTTTCATCCAGCTGAGTCTTGGACCGATGTTGAACTTTTTGTTCCGCCAGGAGATTATATCTTGGCACTGGATACGGATCAGGCTACATTCGAGGGCTTTGATCGCTTAGATACTCATCAATTGTACAAAACTCAGCCACAGAACTCACAGGTTTTTGATCCCCATTTATTAAGGTGCTATCTTCCTGCTAGAACTGCCTTGGTCTTTGCTAAAACCTCTACATGACTTGCGAAAAGACTTGAAAATTTAAAGTGTATAGGTCGGGTGCGTAAGCAGGGGGCCAATGCTGTCCAAGGAATGTGAAGATGCGAAGATCGTTGAGCTGCCAAAGCCACAACGAAACTGCCCAAACCCTGTAAAAGAACGCAGTTCTGTTTCAGAGAAAGAAGCTTATTGTATAGATGCATTTAAGCTGACGGGCCCCGAGTGGGTTCGCTTACTGTCCTTGCTCTGTAGTGTTGTCGCCGACGACGAATATAGTGATTTGGAGGTTGCTAAGCGTGTTGCGACGCTCGTCGACAAACACCTCCAAGATTCCCCGAAATTTCAAGAAGAAATGAAGAAGCTCTGTGAATATGGTGGTACTGAGGTACAGCACCTCATGGATAAATTAAAACTTCCCCCCTGGGAACGCTAAAATTTAAATCCGCCCTTTTTCTTCTAAAAGGGCTATTACTTTGATTGAAAGTTCTTGGGGAGTTGGCCCATCATTTTTGAGGCTTAGTTCAGCATGGGAGGGGCTTTCATAGGGTGAGTCAATCCCTGTGAAGTTTTTTATTTCGCCGGAGCGAGCTTTTGCATAAAGCCCTTTTGGGTCTCGTTTTTCACAGAGTTCGAGAGGGCTATCAACAAAAATCTCGATAAAGTCACCTTTCTCCATTTTATCTCTAGCCAGTTCCCGATCTTTTCGAAATGGGCTGATGAAGGCTGTTAGAACGATCGTTCCCGATTCAACGAAAAGTTTGGCTACTTCAGTGATTCTCCGAATGTTTTCTATTCGAGAGGTTTCATTGAAGCCTAGGTCCCCATTGAGTCCATGGCGAATGTTGTCGCCATCGAGAAGGACGGTGTGTCGGCCAAGTTTGTGGAGTTCGTAGCAAACCTGATTGGCTAGGGTGGATTTCCCTGATCCACTTAGGCCTGTGAACCAAAGGCAAGTTCCTCTTTGCCCTAAATGGTTTTCTCGATCTTCTCTAGAGACGGTCTCACTGTGCCAAACGACATCGCTAGAATGCTCAGGCATTAGGATGATTTCTGGATGACCTCGATCACCTTTGCGAAGAGTTGATCAACGGAAGATTCGAGGGAAATTTCTCCCGTTTTGAGGGTTAACTCTGGGTTTTGAGGTGTCTCGTAGGATGAGCCAACACCCGTGAAGTTTTTGATTTCACCAGCGAGGGCTTTTTTGTAAAGTCCCACTTCGTCCCTTTCTTGACATGTTTCCATTGGGCAGTCTAGGTGGACCTCGATGAATTGCCCTTCTGGAATGATGCTTCTGACATAATCTCGATCGATGGCAGAAGGGGAAACAAATGGGCAGAGGGCGACTTGTCCTGATTCAAAAAGAATTCTGGCAAGCTCTCCAACTCGGCGAATATTTTCGCGACGGTCTCCTTGAGAAAAACCAAGGTCTCCTGAGAGGCCATGGCGAATGTTGCTTCCGTCGAGTCTTAGGGTATGAACCCCTTCGTTAAAGAGACGCTTTTCAAGTTGTTTTGCAATAGAGCTTTTGCCCGATGCGGTGAGCCCAGTGATCCAGACGACGGCTCCTCGATGTCCAAAGTTTTTTTCGCGGTCATCACGACTGACTAGGCCTTCTTCCCATTTTACATTACCTGAATTACCAGAACGGATCTGAGAGTCTTGCTTCTGGTGGTCTGTGATGGTGCGAATTATGCCTGCGGCGACCGTTACTTTCGAGGCTGGGTCGATTAGGATGAAGCTTCCTGACGAGCGATTGTCACGGTATGGGTCAGCGAAGATAGGAGAGGCAGTTCGTAAAGTCACCTTGCCAATATCGTTGAGTTCGAAATCATTGGTGTCCTCTCGGTGGAGGTTTTCCATGTTCACTTTGTAATGTATGTTCTGAACAACGGCTTGCACTTCCCTAGAGGTGTGCCGTAAGAGGTAACGATTCCCTGGAATCAGACCTTGGTCATTCATCCAGCAGATCATCGTCTCAAACTCTTGGGTGACTTGGGCTTGATTGCCAGTGCGAACCAACATATCTCCACGGGTGATGTCTATCTCATCTTCGAGAGTGATGGTCACTGATTGAGAGGAAAAGGCTTCGTCGATTGGGCCGTCAAAGGTTTCGATGCTTTTGACTTTTGACGTTTTGAGACTGGGAAGAACGGTGATGTCGTCTCCTGCGCGTACAATGCCGGATTCAACTCGTCCTGCATAACCTCTAAAGTTAAGGTCTGGTCGGATGACATATTGTACGGGAAAACGGAAGTCGACTAAGTTGTTGTCAGAGGCGATGTGGACTGTTTCTAAGTGCTGGAGGACAGTTGGTCCTTGATACCAGTCCATTTGAGTTGAGGCATCGACAACGTTGTCACCATTGAGGGCTGAGATGGGAATGAAAGTCATATCTGGAACGTTTAAGCGTTCGCAGGCATCTGAGAAATCCTTTTTGATACTTTCGTAGGTTTCTTGGGAGTACTCAACCAAGTCCATTTTATTGATGGCGACTAGGAGGTGGGGAATCCCTAGGAGCGAAGCAATGAAAGCGTGTCGTTTGGATTGGATTTGCACGCCAAGCCTTGCGTCGATGAGAACGATGGCGAGGTCAGCAGTTGATGCTCCGGTCACCATATTGCGGGTGTATTGCACATGGCCTGGGGTGTCGGCGATGATGAATTTCCGTTTGGGAGTGGCGAAATAACGGTAGGCAACATCGATTGTGATACCCTGCTCTCTTTCGGCGCGTAAGCCATCTGTGAGGTGGGCTAGGTCGACCTCTTCGCTTCCTCGAGCTTTGCTAGATGCCTCTAGGGCTTCCATTTGGTCTTCGAAGATGCTTTTCGAATCGTAGAGGAGTCGCCCAATGAGGGTGCTCTTCCCGTCGTCTACGCTACCACAGGTGGTGAAGCGCAGGAGCTCCATGTTTAGGTAGCCTTCGCTGGAGAACGTATCCATTTAGAAATATCCTTGCTTTTTTCGGTCTTCCATGGCGGCTTCTGAACGTTTGTCGTCGGCTCGTGTGCCTCGCTCGGTGGTCCTTGCTGCAGCGACTTCGTCAATGATCTCTTCGAGGGTGGAGGCTGGAGACTCAACGGCTCCAGTGCAGGTGGCATCTCCAATTGTTCGAAAGCGAACAATTTTCTTCTCCCATTTTTCGCCTTCGGAGAGTTCAACGAAAGGGGTATTCGCGAGCCAAGTGCCTCCACGAAAAACAACTTCTCTTTCGTGGGAGAAATAAAGGGGGGGGAGGGGGATGTCTTCGAGGAGAATGTACTGCCAAATATCCATCTCGGTCCAGTTGGAAATGGGGAAGATTCGGAAATGTTCCCCAACGTTTTTGAGACCGTTGAAGAGATTCCAGAGTTCAGGGCGTTGGTTGCGAGGGTCCCATTGGCCAAATTCATCTCGAAAACTAAAGAAGCGTTCTTTTGCCCGAGCTTTTTCCTCGTCTCTTCTTGCTCCGCCCATGGCGGCATCGAATTTGTATTCGGCTAGTGAATCGAGGAGAGTGATCGTTTGAAGGCCATTTCGACTAGGGTTGGGCCCTTTCTCTTCCACGGCCCGGCCTTTGTTGATGGAATCTTGCACAGAGCCAACTAAGAGGTCTGCGCCAATTTCTGAGATTAATTTATCTCGATACTGAATGGTCTCTTCAAAGTTATGGCCTGTGTCGATGTGCATGAGAGGGAAAGGGATTTTGCCGGGAGCAAAAGCCTTTCTGGCCAAATGGGTCATCACGATGCTATCTTTTCCGCCAGAGAAGAGCAAAACGGGTCGTTCGAATTGGGCCGCGACTTCTCGAAGGACGTACATGGACTCCGATTCGAGTTCCCTGAGGTGATTGAGATGATATTGGCTCATGGAGTCAGGAATAAAGGGGCGAGGATGCTAAAGGGGTCCCTTTTCTATCAATTTCACCAAGCAGGGGGTATTTGTCAGTTAAAGAAAAAAGAGAATCGTGTTGGCTCCTCCATGGAGAATGAGTCCGGGAATCAGGCTTTTTCTGAACATGAAAAGAGCCATCGTTAGAACCCCACAGCAATACCACATAAGAAAAAGAGGAGCTTGAGCTAGGAGATCGTGACTCCAGTTGAGGTGGAGGAGGGCAAATAAAGAAGAAGAAATTAGAAGAAGGAAAATGTTCTCTCGGAGCCCCCTGGGAGAACAAGCTCGGTGCAGTGCAGCTCTAAAGAAGAGTTCTTCTAGTAGGGGGCCGATGAATATCGCTAAAATTCCAAAGGAAAATGTTGGATTTAGATTGGCCTGGAGAGATGAAAAAACAGGAGCTGAACCCCATTTTGTTAGCAAGTGGTCGATGAGAATCGTTCCGGTCCAACCTGAGATGACGAGAAAGGTCCCAATGGAGGTATCTTGGATGAAGGCCTTTAGCCTTAGCCTAGGGAGCCCAAATTTCAGCAGGGCCATGCTGATGATACCGATTTCAAGGCTTCTAAGTATAATGAGGTTAAGGTCTGGGCTGGTTTCTGAGGGCAGGAGCCCCTTGAGGCTAACTTTAATAATAAAGTCTATTGGTATGGCTAAGGCAGTTGTGCCTAGCGCAATAAAAGCGATGATCAAGATGGATTTGAAGCTCTCCATCTCTCTATTAAACCCGACTCTGACCGAGCTCAAATGCCTCTTTCCTTAGCGAGAAATCAAAATTTCCCCCTTCCGCATACGAAGTCCTTCAATACGTTTACTCAGACTTGGGGAACGGTGATCGTGTGGGATAAAGATCACACGATGGTTAATGAAGACAATGTTTTGCGCCCAAATCTACTTGGGGCTTTATTGAGGTTGCGATCTCGTTTTCCATCTTGGACTCATGTCGTTCTGACTGAGAATTCATTTGCTTCGACCTGTGAAATGTTTGATCATCAGCCAGAGCTAGAAGAGGTTTTTTCGATGGTGTTGTGCCGAGATAATTATTTTTCAACAAAGGCAGTAAGACGTTATTTTCTTCAAACGGGAAAGTATTGGTGGTTTTTTCGTAGTAGAAAAGTTAAGCGTGAGAAAATTCGTCGGCGTGAGAGGCGAGTGAATGATTTGTTTGTTGGTAAG
>Ga0233432_10000194_pt1 | contig 57357 bp, 51 predicted proteins | sample SI_122_August201_6_FD_179870 | JGI IMG/M metagenome (GOLD analysis project Ga0233432, IMG submission 179870) | Seawater microbial communities from Saanich Inlet, British Columbia, Canada - SI_122_August2016_10_MG | ecosystem: Environmental > Aquatic > Marine > Inlet | place: Canada: British... | reverse complement strand
TTAATATTATTTATTGTATTATTTTCAAGTTTAGGAAAAAAAGGAAATGAAAGTGGTGGTATTTCAGATGGAGAAGGTAGTGGCAATGGATCATCTAAAGCATTAACTGTAATATTAGGTGGAGTTTTAGTAGTAGTAGTATTACTGAATGGTCTTCAATATTTTTTTAATATTAATTTAACTGCAAGATTAGATGATTTATTTTCAGAAAATCCGTCAATTGATTTAACGGTTGAACAGCGCGCTCCTCCTATGCAAGAGATAGCACCTGTTCCTGAAATAAAAATAAAGCCTCAAGTATTTCATATACCAGGTAATAAATATACTTTTGATAATGCTGATGCCTTATGTCAAGCATATGGTGCCAAATTAGCCAATTATGATGAAATAGAAGAAGCATATAAAAATGGGGCAGAATGGTGTAGTTATGGATGGTCAGAAGGTCAAATGGCTTATTTTCCAACCCAAAAGAAAACATTTGATTACTTACAAGGAGTAGAAGGACATGAAAATGATTGTGGTAGACCAGGAATAAATGGAGGATATATTGCCAATCCAAATGTAAGATTTGGAGCAAATTGTTATGGATATAGGCCAAAGATTACAGAACAAGAACAAGAAATTATGGATAATGAACCATTATATCCAAGAACATTGAGAGATAGACAACAAGAAAAGAGAGTTGATTTTTGGAGAAAACGAGTTCCAGAAATATTAGTTGCTCCATTTAATAGAAATGTCTGGAGTCTAATATAAAAAATAAAAAAGTCATTTTTAAAATAAACCCTACTTTATTAAAAATTGAAGTTTTTAGTATTAATTTTAAAGTAATTAATACTAAATAAAATGACACTAGTAGGTGAAAGTTTATTAATTCTAGGTATATTTATAATATTTATGGGATATTTGTGGAGTAAACTGTATTGGGATTGTTAATTAAATTAATTTATCTGTTGTATTTAATGTTTCTTTGTTTTTTCCCTTTTTCTTCTAATATTTTTCTTCGTCTAAAAAAATACAACATTTACTAGATTTAGATTTTCTTATATTATCATATAATTCATATATGTCATATCGTTTATAATAAATAAGTAATTTAATTATTTTTTAGATCTGCGTGACATTTTCTTACGATTTTCTCTCTTCTTTTTCGTTTTAATAGCAAATTTCTTCTTATCTTCAATATTGACTAAATCTAATAATTTATCATATAAGCTATCACTACATAATTCTGATTCATGGTTATATTTAATAAGAGTGTTTCTATTGGAAGTAGAAGGCTTATAAATTAAACCAGCAGGGAGACCCAAATCTTTTAAATCTTTCAAAACATCTTTTTTTCCACCAAGTTGAACATTAGGTTGATCGAGAGATAATGATAATAAATCACTATTAATAGTAAATCCACCACAAGTCAAATTGCCATTATTATCAGTCATTAATACAAAATCATTTTTAAAATCTAAATTTAAATCGGAATCCATATACATAATAAAGACATAAATTAATTATTATAAAACCGCTTAATTTCTGAACTAAATTTAATTTCTCTCTTAGATTTAATATATTCCATTATTTCTCCTACTTTATCTTCATTATTGAATAGTTCCATCAAAGATGTTTCTAAAAAACCTAAAGTAATAGGAGCTGTTTGTTTAGATTGAGCAAATTTTAATCGTCCATCAGAAATTTTTATTGTAGACGAAGAGAGATTATTAGATTCAACAAAATCAAAAATATTATCGCTTATTTCATTTTTTTTACTCCTAATATCTTTAAGTTTTTCATTTAATAATTTAGATTGACTATCTAAATTGACCCATTCTTTAATTTCTGTTTGAAACTTTTCCATATATATAAATTAAACTTATATATCTAAATTTTTAAACATATAAATTATTTAACGACGGTATCTTCTGGAAGATCGTTTTTTATGAGATTTACCATGAGCATGACCATGTCTTTTTTGGCTTCTTTTTTGAGCAGCTAAAAGTCCAAAAGGAACAATAGCATTTCCTACTAAACTTCCTGCTCTTTTCGCTCTTTTACCTTTTGACTTTCTTCTTCTTTTACTCATTTTTCTCTTTCTTTTTCCTCCATTCATATACTGAGGTGTAGGCCATCCTCGTGTTGCGACTTGACAGCCGACATATTGAGGACCATCCGTGTAACTACATCCGGAAGGAGATGAACCTGAATTCATATTTTCCATTGCTCTCATACTTGTAGGTGTAGGTGCCATATTATAATATTAACACAGAAAATATTATAATTATGAATTAAAAATTTAACGACGACGAGACTTTTCAAATTTTTTTCCACTATGTTTTCTTCTTTGAGTTCGTTTTTGTAAAGCAAAAATACCAAAAGGGACTAAAGCTTCTTTAATAACAGCTCCTAAACCTGGGGCCATCATACCTCCTTTAGCAGCTCTAGATCTTGCAGAACCACCTGTTTTAGTTCCACAACTAGAACCAGCTCTTTTAGATCTTCGTCTGTATTTTTTTCCTTTTGAACTTCTTCTTCCTCTTCTTTTTTTTCCACCTGATTGTGAGCTTCCTTGGTGTGACATCATAGGATGAGAGGAAGTTCCAGTAGAACTTCCTGAGTTTTGATCACTATGTGATTGAATAGCACTTCTTAAACTAGGTCCCATTTATATTAAATAGTTAGAAAATTATTTCAAACTTTTAAAATTACTACGCAATAATAAATAAAATATGCCTAAAATTAATAAAAAACTCATTATAACAAACATCAATGATAAATAAATATATGGATAAATTTCTTGAACAATTAAACTTACAAGTGGTTTAAATAATTCTTTTAACTGTATTTTAACATCTTCTCTTGATAGTATTATAAGACATTGATCAATAAATTCTTGCTTCATTAAAATAATTATGTAAAATAATTATGAATATTTAGCGTGTTATAATTGAATATATTTAATCTAAATTCAACTATAATGGAACAAGAAATTCATTTTACTAATAAAGAGTTTGATTTTTCCAAGTTATCTTTATCCCAACCGATTGCTGTTCAAGGAGGGGCTTATTTTACTAAATTAAAATTTAACTCAGACCCATTTTATATCCAAACACCAAAATGTCTTACTAAACAAGGTATCAACGAAACATCTAAAAAAGCTTATATGGATTTAATGTTTACTAGTGATGATGATGAAGTAATTGAATGGTTCGAAACTTTAGAGTCTACATTGGTCAATCTCATTTTTCAAAAAAAACATTTATGGTTTCAAGATGATATTGAATTTGGTGATATTGAGAATTTTTTTAATCCAATTACTAGAGCATATAAAGGCGGTAAATTTCATTTGATTAGGACTTCTATTACTAAAAATAAAACAAATAATCAATATACTTGTGGAGTATATGATGAAAATGAGAATGTTCTTCCAATAACAGACATTAAAGAATCAAATATAATTATTCCTATTTTAGAAGTTATTGGCATAAAGTTTTCGGCTAGAAATTTCCAATTAGAATTAGTAGGTAAACAAATAATGGTTCTTAATAATAAACCAATCTTTAATTCATGTTTAATAAAAAGAAATAACAATATGTCTAAAAGTGTAAATAATAATAATTTAGAAGAAGAGAGCAGTCATTTAGAAGAAGAGAACAGTCATTTAGAAGAAAATAGTAGTCATTTAGAATCTACTACAAAAATAGAAACAGAAAGTAATGAAAATAAAGAATCTATACATGAAAGTAGTAGTAATATAATTGATGAATTATTAGAGGACAATGAAATAGAGGAGGAAATAAAAGCAGATAATAAAAAAGAGATAGCTTTAGAAGATTTGGAATTAAAAGAAGAAATAAATGAAGTAGATTTAGAAGAGTCAAATGATTTAGAAGATGTTTCAGAAAAAATAAATACAACTAATACTGAAACAATTAAACTGAAAAACCCAAATGAAGTGTATATGGAAATTTATAAAATAGCGAAACAAAAAGCAAAGCAACATAAAAAAGCAGCTATTTCTGCTTATTTAGAAGCAAAAAAAATAAAGAATACATATCTTTTAGAAGATTTGGAAAACAGTGAGGACTCTTCTGATGAAGAAGAAAATGATAGTGATACGGAACAAATAAAAAATCAAATAAATGAGATTATTGAGGAACTTAATTAATTTAGAAAAATTTAGAACATTTGAATAAAATATGTTTTTATTTATGAAAAAATATTTTATCCCTTATTTTATATAATGAGTGACTTGATGAAATCTCTTAAGAAACTAAAAGTTGAACATGTTGTACTTTTTGTTGTTGGTGCCTTATTTTTACTTTTCCTTATTAATTCTTATAGTAACAATAAATCTATGGGTGGTTCCGAACAAATGAGCACTAGAAGAACCCAAGAGATGTATAACAATACTCAACAAGCTTCTGGAGTTCAACCTTCCCAACCTTTAGGTCAAAATGAAACTTATGCCTCTGCCACTGGTATGAATACATCTACACAAGGTCTTCCTCCTTCTTGCTCCAGACAACCTGTTGCTGATCCTTCTGAATTATTACCCAAAGACACCAATAGTCAATGGGCCCAACTTAACCCTACAGGAAGTGGTGACTTACAAAATGTAAATCTTTTAAGATCTGGTTATCATATTGGAATTGATACTATTGGTAATACTTTAAGAAATGCCAACTTACAACTTCGTTCCGAGCCAGCCAATCCACAAACTAATGTTGGTCCTTGGAATAACACTACTATTTCTCCTGATACCATGAGAGTTCCTTTAGAAATTGGACAAGGTGGACAATAAATAAATTAATATAATTTATATTATAATAATTTATTATATATGAAATTGAAACTAAACATGTTTGGTCTTGTCATTATTTTATTTATTATTTTAATAGCATTAAAACTTTATTATGAATCGGATGTTTTTAATTTAAGATGTATTGTTTCTACTGCAGATGGCAGAAAATATTGTGTAAGAGAAAGAAATGAAATAGAAAAAGCCTCTAATTTATTAGCACAAACAACTGATAAATTAAGTTATTTAGTAGAAAATCTGAATAATAGATTTAAAAATCGTGAAAATGTTCAAAGATTAGTAGAAAATTTTAATCCTACTACTATTAAAGAAACTTTACCTACTAGCGAATATACTGCGTATAGTGAAAATAAAGGTGAAAAATTAGCTTTTTGTTTAAATAAAAATAATAACAATAATAATAATCTAATTGACCAAAATACTTTAATGTTTGTAGCTATACATGAAATTGCGCATATTATGACTCTTTCTGTTGGTCATACAGATGAATTTTGGCAAAACTTTAAATTCCTTCTTGAAAATGCTGTTCAATTGGGAATTTATGAACCAATTGATTATAAAAAAAATCCTAAAAATTATTGTGGCATGAATATTACTGATAATCCTTATTATGACTTATAAAATTAATTTTATTTTCTCTCTTACTGTCTGTTTTTCATTTCCCTCCTTATCTTTTATAGTAAAATAAATATTTGGATAATCTTCATAATGTATCATTACTATATTCCAAATATTAAAATTATATTTTACTTTCATTCCTGCCTTTGCTCTATGAAATATTAATAAAAATACTTCTTTTCCTGAATCCGTTTTTTCAGATAATATTTGACTTTGGGTCTGGAAATAATTTGAAGGCATTTTTGGCATAAATACATCACAATCATAATATTCATTAATAAAAGTTAGATGTAATCTATCTAGCAAATTTAATTCTAAAAATTGTTTTAATATGTTTTCTCCGCCTATTACCCAGGATTGTTCATATTGTTTCTCCTTAATAAATTTTAAAACATCATTTATAGTTGAAAAACTTTTAACTATATTTTTTTCATTCTTATATTCAATACTTACATTTTTGGATAAAATTAAATGGTCTCTTCCTTTTAAAAATTTAATACTTTCCCAAGTCTTTCTTCCCATAATTATACAATTTTTTCCTTTTCCTGTAGTTAATTTTTGAAATCTTTTTAAATCTTCATTTAATTTCCATGGTAATTTATTATCTTTACCAATTCCTTTGTTTTTACAACATGCCATTATTCCATAAATTGACATTAGATATATATAAAATAATATTTTGATTTTATATATAAATGAGTGATATTTATAAAGTATGTGAATTAAATGATAGTAACAATATTTCAAAAATCACCGTCTTTTATGGAAACACAGATTTAGATATTCAAAAACTTTTTTTGGAAAATCCATCTAATTCTATTTTTGAAAATGTATTTAGTAAATCCGAATTAGACAATATATCTACTAATAACATTCCTGTTCAATTTACTTCGCTTTCTATTTATTCTGATGATACTATTCAAAATATTAAAAAAAAAATTATTAGTGCTTACTCTAATTCAATTGCCTTTGAAGAAATGTATTTATTCTCAAAACAAATTCAAAATGTTAATAATATTTCTATTTATGATGCCTTAACACATAATAATTATTTTTCAATTACACAAGATATCTTATTACAATTTTTATCTAATATTAACGATTTCAATATTGAAGGTGTATCTTTTAAAGAAAAATATGAGTTTAATGATATTATTGATCTTAATATCTCAGAAAAAATATTGGTTGATATTCCACTAGGACAACATATTATTACTGGTAATGATATTTTTAATTTCACTATTAATCCTTATCGCATTATTTCTTTTACAAAAGTAATATCTTCTTACACTTCTAATTTAATTAGCACTAGTAACAAAGAACTATTATTATCTAGTGGTTTTATTTATGAAAATAATATTTATCTTTGTAATGCCAAAGATATATTAAAAAATTCTATTTCTAAAAATTTATCTGAAAAAACTACTACCTCTTTATATTTACCATTTTTGGAGGAAAAAAATATTGATGATTTAAAAAAATTAAATAATGAACATATTACTCTTCTTGAAAAATCCAAAAACTTAATTAGCACCAATTTTATTAAACAAAATGATAATATTTCTCTTTTTTATGATATTTATAATTCTAGAAAATCGGAATTATCTTATATTCAACAAGGTATTAAAAGAATTCAATTTATAATTCATCAACCTTTTAGTTTTAATTTACCTTTAGATATCGTTTTTAAACTTATTCATGCTACCAAATTAATTCCTTTTATTAAATTTAATCCTTCCAAAAAAAAGGAAAATATTTATAGATTATATTGTAATAGAATATCTAAAAATGAAAAAAAAATACCATACTTATCTAAGTCACAAATATTTAAATTAATGAAAAATATTAAAGGTTCTAAAAAAGTATCATGTTATATTGAATTTCCAATGGAAGATACAACTATCCCTATTATTTTGGAATTTGATTCATTTGCTAATATTATTGTTTCATTGGAATTAAAAAAACCATTAGAAATATCTTCCTTGGATAAATTATTTATTTCAGCTATTAATCCTGTTATTAAAATTATTCAAGAATATACTGCTAATAGTGGTTATAAAATTGTCTCATATAATAATCTTTATGATAACAATGTTGAAATCTTGAAAATTGATTATAATTCCTATATAAGTATTGAAAAAAATATAAACTTAAATTCATTAGTAGGTTGTGTATCTAGCGTATTTAATATTTTAGTCGGTGAATTACAAAAAGGTATTGTTTTAAGATATAAAAGAGTGGCTAATTTTAACGAAATGGAAAGCACTGATGCTTTTATTGTTGAATTATTAAATAGAGCTAATGATGATGATGATATTATTGATGCGGTAGTTGATAATTTCCAACTTACAGAAATGGAAGCTAAGTTAAAAATAGCGGAATTATTAAATAGTTTACAAGTTGTTCAAAGTCTTGGTAAAAAATCTTTAAAAATTAAAAATAATCCTGGATTTTTAACTAAAATAACTCAGGACCAATTTAAACAAAATATTATGATTGAAATGGAAAATATAAATAATATTTTTTATTTAAATGTAATTCCTATTTATTTAGATTCTATTATTAGAATAACTCAATTTCCAGAAACTAGTAATATTCCTATTTCTACAATAGATTCTCTTTGTAAGGTAAAACAAGTTGAAGACGAAGATGATTTTGAAGAAATTATTGCTCCTTCTGAAAAACCTGTTGCTGATAATATTCCTGTAGGAATAGTTGCTCAAGATTTAACCTTTGGTGTTGGAGCAGAAAAAAGTAAAGAAAAAACTATTAATGTAATGGATTTTTTATTTGAGGATGATGATGATGAAGATGAAGAAGAAGAAGAGGAAGATGATGAAGGTATAGAGGTTGAATTACCGGAAGAAGAAATTATGAAAGGAGGTGAAGATTCTGATGATGAAGGTATTGATGTTGACTTAGATTCTGATGATGAAGGTATTGATGTTGACTTAGATTCTGATGATGAAGGTATTGATGTTGACTTAGATTCTGATGATGAAGGTATTGATATTGAACCTGAAGATGAAGATAAAGATGAAGGAATTGATGTTGATTTAGATGAAGGAATTGATGTTGATTTAGATGAAGAAACACCCATTAAAACCAAAACACCTACACCACCAAAAGAGAAAACACCTACACCACCAAAAGAGAAAACACCTACACCACCAAAAGAGAAAACACCTACACCACCAAAAGAGAAAACGCCTACACCACCAAAAGAGAAAACACCTACACCACCAAAAGAGAAAACACCTACACCACCAAAAGAGAAAACGCCTACACCACCAAAAGAGGTATTGACTATCAAGAAAAAAAGTAAAAAATTGAAAATACAAGATGAGGAAAAGATAAAAAGTGATATAACTGGAATGAAAATAGCCGATCCAAATCCTTTTTTTAGGTCGATGTATAATAAGGATCCAATTCTATTTTTAACAGAATCAGATGGTAAATATAATTCATATTCAAGAGCTTGTCCATGGAATAAACGAAGACAACCAGTAATATTAACTGATAAAGAAAAAGAAAAAATAGATAAAGAACATCCAGGGTCTTATGAACATGCTATAAAATATGGTTCTTCTCCAGACAAAAAATATTGGTATATTTGTCCTCGATATTGGGATTTAAAAAGAAATATTAGTTTAACTGAAGAAGAAGTAAAATCAGGTAAATATGGAAATATCATTCCTGAAGATGCCAAAGTTGTGCCTCCTGGAGCAAATATTTTTCAGTTTAAAGGAAAAGAACATCAAGATAAAGATGGTAATTATAAAACACACAATCCAGGATTTTTAAAAGAAGATGCTCATCCAGATGGTTTATGTGTTCCTTGTTGTTTTAAAAATTGGGATAAAGATTCACAAATTAAGAGAAGAGAGAAATGTCTTTCAGAAGAAAGTAAAGAAGAAAAAACTCAAAAAAGTAAATCAAAGGACAAAGCGCCAGCTCAATTAGATGAATATATAAAAGGTCCTGATAAGTTTCCTCTTGAACAAGGTAGATTTGGGTATTTACCTTTTATAATTCAAACTTTTATTGGAACTGATAACAAACAATGCCAAATAAGTGCTACAAATACTAATTTGAAAAAAGACTACCCATGTTATTTACGCGTAGGTGTTGAAAATAATAAAAATAAATCTTTTCTAGGGGTAATAGCAGATATATATAGTCAATACAACAATAATAAAACAATGAATATTCAAGATTTTACAAATAAATTAATTTCAATTTTAACATTGGATATTTTTGTGGAAATTCAAAACGGTAATTTAATAAATTTATTTAAAAGAGAATATGACAAAATAAAATTAGAAGAAATTAACATTCCTCAAATAAAAAATTCCAAAATATATGAAAAATTTATTACTAATAATAATCAACAATTAAAATCAATCATTAGTTCCTATTTGAATTTTATAGATTATTTATCAGAACCAACTTCATTTGTAAATTATGAATTTATTTGGGATTTAATTTGTATGAAAAATCCCAATTTATTTCCAGAAGGTATAAATTTAATCATATTAGAAATGCCTCAAGATGATGTAACTGCTAACCTAAATATAATTTGTCCTACCAATTTTTATTCAATTAATAAATATGATGATAAAAAAGAAACTGTTATTATAATGAAAAAATACGAATATTTTGAACCAATAAATATTGTTATTGATAAAGCAAAAACAACTGGAACTAGTTATAGGACAACGAAATTATTTAATTCCAAACTAATGAATAGTATACCTAATTTAAAAAATATGAAAACAACAATAAAAGATATTTATAATTCAATGTGTAAACCGTTACCAAGCGTATTAAATATAGCAGATAAATATAATTTTAAAACTTTTAAATTTAAAAGAAATAAGGTAATTAAAGAAATAATAAAAATACTAGACTCAAAAAAGTTGCCTATATTAAATTTAGTTTTAAATTATGACAATAAAGTAATAGGATTAATAACAGAAATAAATTCTGAAAAAGGATTTATTCCAAGTTTTCCATCTGAAATATTAGATTATCCATTAATATATTTTGATGATGAAAAAATGAATCTTAAAAATTTTGAAAATACAGTTAAATTTTTAACAAGTATAAAAAAATTTACTAATAATGAAATTTTATGTCAACCAGTTGTTAAGGTATTGGAAGATAAGTTGATTGTTGGATTATTAACTGAAACCAATCAATTTATAGAATTAATAGAACCTGAACAAAACACTGATATAACTATTAAGGATACTATAGATGATGAAAATTTTTATAATGTAAATAAAAAGACACAATTATCAGATAAAATAGACGAAGAAAGAATAATTTTTATTAAAAAAATTCAAATAGAGACTGAATTATATAACAAATTTAGAAATAAATTAAAATATTTGCTAAGTAATTATAATAATAAAAATTTAAGAGAGATAATAGAATCATTATCTAATACAAAATACATGTTATATTATAATCAATTAGATGAATTAATAAAACAAATAAAAAAATTAATGAATAAAGAAGTAGAATTTGTAGATAGTAAAGATTTGAAATTATTTGATAAGGAAACCACAATTCAAGATGTTTTAAATATTCCAAAGGTAAATTTAATGAATAATTTAGATAATGAAGAAATATATTACAGTAAAGTAGCTGATGAGCTAATAAGGTATAATAGAATAAAAATGTTTATGTTTGAACCAAAAGTATTTTTGTCGTTTTCAGATATAAAATATAACTTGAATGATGATGAAATAATTTTACTTCAATCATTACTAACGCAAGATTACTTTGAAGATTTGGTTCCAAAGATTGATAGTAAATATATAAATTTTAATACATATGATACTGTTGAACCAAATTTATCAGTAAAATATGATAATGAGTTTATAAAATCTTCAGAAACTAAAATAGATACAAAGAATAAAATGAAAGAAGTATTAGGAGTTCAAGATAGAAAACTAAATTTGGGAAATTTGAATTGTAAATATGAAATAAAAGATGTTTATTCGAAATTATTATTGAAGTTTAGAGGAGGATTTAAAGAAATAAATTTTGGATTTGACAAACCAGAATGTTCCTTTGATGTTGCATTGGTTATAATTAAAAATTTCCAACCTAGTTTTAAGATAAGTATTGATATAATTAAACAAATATTAATAGAAGAATATGAATCGTTAATTGTAATAAATAAAAGAAAGGTAATTGATATAATTTCTTATTATGGTAAAGTGGGTGATGATAAAAAAATAGATGTGGCATCAATGAATATTGAAGAGATGATAAAGAAAAATGATTATCTATTAAATATTTTTGATTTACTATTATTATCTAATAAACTAAAATTTCCATTGGCTTTAATATCACCTAAGCGATTTAAAGAAAATAAGAAAGAATATTTAACATTGAATATATCAAAAGGGGAAACATATATAGTAAGAACACCTGTTTTTAATAAATACAGAAGAACTGTTCCAAAATATAAATTAATCATTAACAAAAATAATGAAGGATTAATTGAGATAAAAAATATTCCAAATGAAAATATTAGAAAACAAATGCTAGAACAGTCAAATACAGTAAAATCATTATTAGAAGGATTTGATGAAACAGAAGAAGAGATAAAAGGTGGTAAATTAAAACATAAAATTAGATTAACTTAATATTTATAATAATTATTATATAAATATTAATTTTCACTATCAGATTCCATATATTCATCGCTATTTTCTGAATCAATATCAGAATCAGTATCATGAATTTGAAGTTCATCAAATTGTTCTACTAAGGTTTGATCATCATCGATACTTTCATCTTCAGACTCTATTATGCTATTTTCGTGGCGTCTTTCGATTTGAATTTGTATATTATCCATTCTAGATATTAATTCTAAAAAGGTTCCTACATTAAAAGGAGATTGTGGTATTTCTTCACATCTAATTCTTTGATTTTGATTATCATTTTTAATCTTAACAAATATAGGTTTAAATTCTGATTGTATAATTTTATTTTGTGCTTCAGTAAATTTAACAGACTTAATAAAAGAATGTAAGCCTGTAATATGATATGTGTTAGAAGAGAATTGATTACAATGTTCAAGTGAAGGAAAAATAGTATAATTATGATTTAAATTAGGATTAGAATCAATAAAGAAGGATTTGTTGTTCAAGATGATCATTTCTTTAGGGGGAATATAACAATTAGTAAAAAAAAAATGGTTGTATTTATATTTTAACTCACTAATACAATATAATTTGTTGATAGATGTAGAGACAAATCTTCTACCAAATAATGGTTGTTTTTTTTTAAAATCTTTTAACATTTTTTTTAATTTACATTTATTTTTAATTCTAATATCAGATTCATAAGAAAATTTGGATAATAAGAATGTTTTTATATATATTTGAAATATAGATATTAATTTATTTACTGGAAACAATGGATCTATAATGATTTGATCTTTTTGGATAACTAAATTATTATAGAATTCAAACATTTTTTTAATATAATTATATTTTTTGTTATTGTCAAGGTTTTTATAATTATTAATAATATATTGTTTTATTATGAATTGATTTTCATCTTTAAAATTATTTAATGAGAATGATGATTGGAAAAATCTTAATAATAATATAGGCATTTCAATAGTGGATTTTTTTATAAAAAAGTAAATATTATATAAATTAGACAATGAAAAAGAAGAATTATCCCAAGGATTTTTAATAAGCTTTGGTTCAGAAAAAAAACTACATTCAAATGATAAAGATGTACAAATAATTTTTATTAAATCAAATATATTAAATAAAACTTTATTTTTGTTATGAATTAAAATAATATTATTTTTATCGTTTTCTTGTAATTCATTAAAATTTAAATCAATTTGCTCACTCTTATATTTTTTAAATTTATGAATAAGTAAATGTTTAAATTTATATAATGCGAATAGTTTTCTTTGTCCTTGATAAAACATTTCTATAATTTTATCTTTAGTGGAATCATCAATATCAGAATGAAAATAGAAATTCTTTAAAATAAAAAATTTATGTTTTATTATTTTTTTCCAAGAATATTCTTCAAATTGTTTGTTATTAAAAGAAGAAATAGAAAAATGACTAAAAAACATAGACAAATAAAAATTTTCTTTATATTGGTTATTAAGTGTATCCAAATATATATTAAATAAATTCATTTAACTATTATTAAATAGTATCATATATTTAAATTAATATAAATTAGATAAAAAATATATATTTTTAAATTTTTTAAAATAAATATTTTACTTAGAAATCAATTTCATAATCATCATCTTGACCTAAATCTGTAGCGTTAATATTAATAGCATTATTTTCAATTGTCAAGTTTGTTGTGCTACAGAATTGTGATTCCTTTTTACCTTCAAAGAATCCATCAATTACTTCATCAGAATCGTGTTCATCTAACTCAGGGACTTCTTGATTAGCCATAGCATTAATATCCAACATGACTTGGAATGCTGAAGTTCCGAAATATCCTTGTTGTCCACACATTACATTAGCAGAAACTCCTCTCATAGGATCTAATTCAGCATGTCTAGCTGCTCTTAAAAACATTTCAGGAGTTTCCTCAAATGAGGCTTTGGCAATAGGACCAATATTATCATTATTAATACCATGTCTGAAAATAGAAATTGGTTTATTACTATAACACATTCTATCACATAACATACTAAGATGATGATAATTGATATATGTGCTGTCAAATTCAATAACTTCAGTTAATTCAGCAAAGATAGCTTGACGAGCAGCTTCAATACCGAAAACACGATAAACTTCTTGAATATCATTACTAATTGTTCGTGATACATCAATATTATCCAGGGAGAGCATTTCAAGTAAGTTTGTTCCTACAGTATCTAATACCCAGGCTTCTTTTTTATTGAATTTTCCATCTTCTTTTACAAGAGAATCAGTAATTTTACGCAATATAACTTTGGAAATATTTTTCACTCCACTCATAACTATGTTATTGAGAAGATTATCTTGGAAATTTTTAAGCAAATATATTTCATCTGATTGGTCTAATGAGTTTACTTTAGATATTTTCTTTTTATTAGCTAATACATTATTTAGTCTTAATCTGAAAATAAGTTTGTCTGAGTTGTAATCACTATATACACAATGAACTTCATCTTCAAAAGCATTACTAACAGCAAAGTTAATATCATCCATAGTGATATTTTTGTCTAACATTGATTCTTTATCCATTTCCATACGGATAATCCATTTAGATTTTTCTTTAGAATCAGCACTATGTCCTATACAATCATCCATCATATTTTCAAATTCATAATATTGTGTTAAAGTATCAATATCATCTTCTATTAATGTGTTAAGATCATCTGGATCAAAACAAATTTCAATAGAACTAACAATTTCTTGTAATTTAGTATGTTCTATTTCAGGAATAAGATTTTGTGCTTCTTCTCTACTATTTTCTTGGTCTTTTGGTAAATAAATAGTAACGGATGGATTTTTAGGATTTTCAGATAAAGATAATATTTCTTCAATTCTAGGCACACCACGAGTAACATTAGATTTAGATGCTACACCAGCAAAATGGAATGTATTAAGGGTATTGTGTACTATGATACCATAGTCTGTCATAAAGGTTTGATTTGCTGGAACTGTAAAATCATATACATATTCTGTTTGGTCTGGTGTATAGATTTCAATGGATTTTACTTCGTCCCAAATAACATTTGAATTTGCAGCTTGTTGTAAAATTTGTAATTCTGATTGAATTTCTCTTGCGTCGGGATGATATGCGAATGTATCGATATACTTCTCCAATGTTCGTCTACCAATAGATTCTTTATTTGCCCATCTACCATAATTACGACTTTGTCCAGGTAATTTCAAAATTTTACCACATTTGGCGATTACATCACCTAGTCCATTGATTCTATCGATATCATCACTTAAACTATGAACATTGTCGCGGTTATTATATTTCACTAATTCCTTCAATATATCCTCATGTTTTAATGAACCAATCTGTTTATGATACGCACTGGCGTATTTGGCAGAAATGGCAAGGTTATACATAGTCGTTCCTTTTGCCATGTTTTCTTTAATAGACCCGAAAATGTCAAAATAATTTATTAGCAGTGCCATATCCTTAATGAGTTGCTTTGAACGACTACATACACGAATTTGATGATGATTGGCATCACACACAAAATTACCATCTCCGTCAAAGTATGCTTGAATAAGACCCGCTTTGAATTCATTCGGAGCAGTAAACGCAAATTCAGGAACTGTTTTCACAAATGAACCGGTATTACATGTTTTTAATAACAATTGAGCAAGTTCTTTATGAGTAAAACTAGTGGAAGAACTTGGACCATATTCACCTCGTCCGTTATATGTGGATGCGGTTTTTCCAAAACGGGTTGCTATTTGGTGTGTATTTTGAATAAAGTCATTATGAATGCTTGTTATACATATCTGGTTTTTATTAATATTTCCTTCAGCTAAATAAGCGCCTACAAACCATCCAAATAAATAATCCAATTTATATTGTTTGTTGCCTATTTCAATAGAGCATTGTTTAAAATTATTGTCAATGTGTTTGGTTACTGGAATACGCATACCTATTGTCATGTTAGCACCTGTAATGGGTTCAACCGTATTATTTTTACGAATTAAATGAGAATGGCTAGTAGTTGTTTCTACAATTCTACCACTTTTTGTAGTAACCTTCATCAATTCTCCATTTACAGGATGTCTGCTTACATGGGATATTTTATTCCAATGTGTTTTTTCTTCTCCGTCAACCCCAATAATATAATACTCTTCGTCTAGTGTATCCAATAATGTTTCTACGCTATCATAATGACCTGTATTAAATGTATATTCTGGTAGTTGTTCAATTAATTCGTCGCAAAATGTTCCAATTTCAGTTCTCATAGAATTAATTTGACCAGTGTGTTTATTTTTCTTAATCACGCGTATATTTTCACTGCGTACTGTCGACATCTGAGTAGTTGGCTCGCCAATAGATTGCGCAGCAATCATTCCTACCATTTCACCAGGAGCAACGATAGCATTTTTGTAAACACTCACTATAGTATCTAGTAATACTTCTATAGACTTGCGATTAAATCGTTTAACTAATAACAACTCTTTAGGTGATAAATAATAGTAATACATGACTTTAAATAACTCAGTAGGAGGAGCAAAATGAATATGTTCTAGTTTTTTCATGATAGTTTCAAGTAATTGATAAGTTTCTAATGGTGTAATATCTACCATTGAATTTTTATTAATATTTTGTAATCCTTGGACATTGTTAATAATATGCTGAAAAGCAACTGGAATTTTAATTTTTTGGCTATTAGTATATTTAAAGATATTTTTAACAATTTCATCTCTTTTTTCAATCATATAGTCAATATATTTTTCATTCAATTCAATTAATTCTTGTTTTTGTTTTTTAATGCGATTAGAAGCACCTTTAGTATATGGAGTCGAAAATAAACTATTAGCCTCATTTTCACTTGGCATATGAAAGTGGGCATAGATTTCTTCCAAACTCATACTAACTAAAGGTAAAATTTGATCTTCAACTCTTACCGTATCAATACCATCATCTCCATAATTAAATTGGACTATTTTTTGTTTATTATTTCTAACAGTCATATCATATTCAACCTTTAAATCTTCAAGACCTTTAATAAGTCTTCTTTGAATATAACCAGTCTGAGATGTTTTAACAGCTGTATCAATCAAACCAACACGACCACCCATAGCATGGAAGAATAATTCTTCAGGGGATAAACCAGAAATGAAAGAACTTTCTACAAATCCTCTAGCCGTAGGGGAATCGTCGTATTTGGTGTAATGTGGCAATGTTCTATTTTCAAAACCATATGGAATACGCTTACCATCAACAGTTTGTTGACCTAAACAAGAAATCATTTGTGAAATATTAATATCACTACCTTTTGAACCAGCATTGACCATAATTACAAAACGATTTCCTTTATCTAAACTTTTACGACCAATTTTACCTGCTTCTGATGTAGCATTATTTAATACATTAGTAACTTGTGTTTCAAATTCTTGTTCATTGGTTTTTCCTGTTTTATTTTCAAAAATTCCTAAGTGTGTTTGGTCAATTAAATTTTTAACTTCCTGTTTTTTCTTTGTAATAGTTTCAGCAATTTTTTCATTTGTAGTATTATCTGCTATTAAATCACTAATACCAACACTGAAAGCACTAGTTTTCATGTATTCAGTAACAACATTTTGTAAATCATCTACAAAATCGGAAGAAGCCATATTTCCGAAATAATTACAAATTCGTTGTAATAAGCCATTACTTCCCCCCAATACACTTTTTTCCATTTGGCCTCTTTCATATTTTCCTCCTACAATTTCTACAACTTTATTAGAAGTCTTAAAATCTTCACCACTATCAGGAAAAGCCTTATTGCCAAATTTCATTGTTAATGGTGGCATAATCTGAGTTAAAATATCAAAATTACTAATTTCTTTTTTATTTTTTAATACATCTGTATTAATTTTATTAAAAGTCATTAATAAATTCATTGCTTCTAATTGACTAAATTTAATATCTGGTCTTGTAAAACGATATGCGCCTAATAATGAATCTTGGAAAATACCAACTATAGATGAATTATTAGCAGGACTAACAATTTGATAAGGAACTGCCGCTAATCCTTTCAATTCTGCCTCTGATTCCTCATCCTGAGGCATATGTAGATTCATTTCATCTCCATCAAAATCAGCATTGTATGGTTTAGTATCTGCTACATTCATGCGAAATGTATCACCTTTATGCATAATTACAGCAATATGACACATCATACTCATTCTGTGAAGAGTAGGTTGACGGTTAAATAACACACCATCACCATCCATCATATGACGATGAACTATATCTCCATTATCTAATTGGATATTTAATCTATCAGCATAGCGCAATGTAATTTGCTCACCATTTTTTTTTTCAAGAATTTTCGCTCCAGGCCATTCATCTGGTCCATTTCTTACCAATCTTAATAGAAATTTCTTATTATTTTTATTTACTGTTACTGGTTTGGTAATATTTTTGGCCACTTTCAATGGAATTCCTAATTCTCTAATAGATAAATTAGGATCTGGTGTAATAACAGAACGAGCTGAAAAATCAACACGCTTTCCCATAAGATTTCCTCTTACACGACCACCCTTTCCATTTAATCTCTCTTTAATAGATTTCAAAGGACGACCTGAACGCTGAGCTACTGAAGCTACACCAGGAATCTTATTATCTACTTGTGTTGCTACATAATATTGTAAAACTGTATGCCAATCATCAATAATATTGGAACTAACATTTTCTTGTAATTTTTCTTGAAGTGTTTTATTCGCCTTAATAATATTTACTAAAATATGACTAATATCATCTTCACTTCTTTGTTGACCATCCATCTTAATAGAAGGTCTAACTGCTGGTGGAGGAACCGCTAATACTTGACATACCATCCAATCTGGTCTTGAAAATACAGGACTAAAACCCATAAAATTCACATCATCATCTGATATTCTTCTAAAAATTTTTAAAACAATCTCAGGAGTTAATTTCATATTTAGTTTATCCTTATCATCATCTCCTAATCCATTAATATTATCCCACTCAGCAAATAGAGTAGCTAAACCTTCTTTTTTAATTTTTTTAGGTTGAAGGCAGCCACAACCATCATTAATATCATCACCACAACGAGTAATATTACTTGCACTTGCCAACTTGAATACATAATTCCAACGGTCTTCTGAACTCAACTTTAATGCTTGTTTATGTGTTTCTTTAGAAATTTTTAATTTACTACATTTAATACAAACACATCGTAAAATTTTCATAATAGTATTTAAATATTGAATGTAAAATACTGGACGAGCTAATTCAATATGTCCAAAATAACCAGGTGTTTCCATATAATCCAATCCATCTGTAGGACAAATTAATCCTGGTTCTAAAACACCCATTCGTGGATCAAACAATCCACCAATTACAGGTTTATTATTTATATAAGTGTCTCTGGTTGTAATTTCGGCTACAGAACCCTTACGAATTTCATCTGGACTCAGTATACTAAATTGAATACCTATTATTTTTGAACTTTGTTTTTTGGGAATCGTTTCTCTGGATTTAGTTGCCATGCTTCCTTATAATATTATATTATATTTAACTTGTTTTTTTTCATCAATTTTTATTTTAATATATTTATTAAAAAAAAATTGAACTAACAATTTAAATAATAATTAAAGTATATATATTATACAATGGTTCATACAAAGGATAAATCAACTAAATCTCCTAAAAATATTATGGAAACTCGCTCCAAAAAAGATAATAAACGCTTGAAGAAAAGTGATAGTTCTGACAGCAGTGATAATGATGATGATATGAGCACTCATAGTGATTCTGAGAGTGAGGAAGAAATGGACATGAATGAATATAGAAAGTTTGTTCAAAAAATATTTCCATCTAAGTATTTGAAAAATAAAATTAAGGAAGGTGATAAAGAAAAAAATAATAAAATGAAATCTAAATCTAAAGTATCTTCTAAAGAAAAGGAAGAGGTAACAAAAAAATCTAAATCTAAAAAAAATAAAAAATCAAAGGTAGAAGTTATTGAAGATTCTGAGGAAGAAGAAGAAGAAGAAGATGAAGATAATGATGAATATGAAACTGTTGATGAAGATGAAGATGATGAAATCGTTTCTGGAAAAAAAGGAATCAATATTATATTTACTATTGGTGATCCTTTAAGAGATGAAGACGATAGTGAATATGATGAAGAAGATGACAGTGATTATCTAGACGAGGATGAGGAGGAAGATGAGGATGAAAGTGAAGATGAAGAGGATGAAGATGATGAGGATGAAGAATATCCAAAGAAAAAGAAGAATAAAGAGGAAGATCTAGAAAAGCAACAAGAAACTATTAATGAAGTTAGAAAAACATTACAAGGAATTTTAGAAAAGGATGAAAAAAATAAAATTGCTATTGATGGATTAAAGGAATTAGATGTCAAAGAAAAAGCTTTAAAAAAGTCCCAAGAAAGAAGGTTAAAGGGAACAAAATTAAAAAATGTAAAGAAATTTAAAAATTTAATTAATAAGAAATCTCTTATGAATGATTACAAATATTTTAAAGATAAATTATCTGTTGATGAACAAGAAAAAATAATTAACGAGGTAGAAGAATTAAATAAGCACAGTATTGTCCAAAAGCCATATAGATTAACTCTATTAGAATCTAATATTCCTACTAATCTTAAATCAATTGCACTTAATAAAATTGCCTCATTGAGATATATGGACCCTGGAAATGGTGAATATTATAAAATTAAAACATGGGTCGATACTTTTATGCAAATTCCATTTAACAGTTACAAATCATTACCTATTACTATTGATAATGGTGTAAATGAATGTCAACTTTATATGGAAAAATCCAAAGATATGTTAGATGAAGCTGTTTATGGATTAAATGATGCTAAAATGCAGATTATGCAACTTATCGGCCAATGGATTGCTAATCCTAAAGCTGTTGGCACTGCTGTTGCTATTAAAGGCCCTATGGGAACTGGTAAAACTACACTTGTTAAAGAAGGAATTAGCAAAATTTTAAACAGAGAGTTTGCCTTCATTGCTCTAGGTGGAGCTACAGATAGTAGTTTCTTAGAAGGACATGGATATACATATGAAGGTAGCACATGGGGTAAGATAGTAGATATCTTGGTAAAAACAAAGTCTATGAATCCAGTCATTTATTTTGATGAGTTGGATAAAATCAGTGAAACACCTAAAGGTGAAGAAATTGCTGGAATTCTTACACATCTTACAGATACATCTCAGAATAGTGAATTCCATGATAAGTATTTCTCTGAAATTGATTTTGATTTAAGTAAGTGTTTGTTTATCTTTAGTTATAATGACGAATCTAGAGTTAATCCAATTTTATTGGATAGAATGTATAAAATTCAAACTCAAGGTTATGAAAAGAAAGATAAGAGGGTAATTAGTAATCAATACTTAATACCTAAGATTAGAGAACAAGTCAATTTTAAGGAAGATGAAATTATTATTCCAGATGAAACAATTGATTATATTGTAGAAACATATACAGAGAAAGAAAAGGGTGTAAGAAATCTAAAAAGATGTTTGGAAATTATTTATACCAAGTTGAATTTATATAGATTAATGAAACCCGATTCTAAGTTATTTGAAAATGAAACTACTCTAAATGTGGAGTTTCCATTTACAGTTACATCTGAAACGGTTAAAAAATTGATTAAGAAAGATGAACCTAACATGAGTCTAATGGGATTATATATTTAAATATATATATAAAGACTTAGATAGTAGTAATAAATGAATGATGAATCAGATTCAGAAAAAATTTTTTTTTATAAAAAAATGAAAGATAGTTTCATAAATTATAATTCTCTAATTAAATCATTAATAGAAGAAAATGAAAATATAACCAATTATTATAAAAGAATTGGTTATATATATAAAAATGTTATGGATATTGAAAATAATGAATTCTTAGAAGTGTTACTGGATAAAATAAGACACCATGATCATTTAATTTCTCTCATTGATGATTTTTTAAAGGATATTTGTCAGCATGAAATAATTGAAGATTATATTGAAGGTGGAGTTGAAAAGGAAATGATAAAAATTAAATATTGTAAAAACTGTGAAATAACATTTTAATATTTTGAATATATATATATATATTATGTGTTTTAGCTTTGAAATAAGTATAGCAACCTTTGTAATTTCATGGGGTATATCACTTTATCTAATTAACAATAAAAAAATGAATATCAAACAAGAAAATGACATTTATTTTTTAATGATTTTTTCTAGTATGCAATTAGCTGATGCTATTTTATGGTTTATAAAAATGAAAAAAAATAATATTAATTATATTGTATCATCTGTATTTGTTCCTTTAATCTTATCATTTCAAATATTATTTAATTTATTTTATCGAAATAAAGGTAAATATATACCATTAAATATATTAGGAATTTTTACTATTTTTTATTTATTTTATAAATTTAATGGATATTCTAGTTCTGTATGTAGTAACTCGTTATCATCACCTATATGGGCTTCAAATGAAATAAAATTATGGGAAGTTATAGTATTTAGTATATTAATTTTTTATCCTAACATTAATAATTTATTTATACTTTCAACCTTTTTTATTTTTTTTCCATTATTGTATATTTTTATGGACGGTGCTTATGGATCTTTATGGTGTGCTATAGCTAATTTTGTGGCATTTAAATATTTACTTACTTATTAATTATGTATATTAAACAATTTGACTTAACATTTCAATTTCTTCTTTCCTTTCAGGAGAATCGTCTATAAATTCTTCTTGCTCTACTTTCGCCAATATAGCATATGTTGTGCGTTGATGTAATTTTGCTATTTGGTCAATAGGAAGGTTTAATAATTCATATTCTCTCTGTAAGCGTAATATTTCGGGGGTTAGCCATTTTTTTCCGTTTCTTTTACCCATTTTAATGGTAATAAAAAATAATTTTTATATTGTTTAAAATTATTTTTTAATTTAAAATTCGGCGGGCGCGATGGTTCTATTACCACCTCGTTGGTTGATATAATCTACTTGTTCTTGAGTAATACAAGCACAACCAGTACTAGAGGTATAAGTGGAAGGACAACATTCAGGTTTGAATTTATTATCAGCAAACATAAACAATTGACCTTCTGGTAAGGGAACAGGAGTTCCAGTATATTGTGAATATTTAGATCTTTGATCACTATATCCCATATCCTTAGCATATTGATTTGCTTTATTTTGCCAATTCATAGCTTGACCAGCCCCCATTTGCCATTCAAGAGGGGCTCCCATCATCGCCATGCCTTCAACTAAACCAATTTTGCTACAAGAACATAATAAATGAGCTCCTAAAATTCCACCAACTATTAAACAGATGATGATAACTTCTAGTCTACATTGGATTCCAAACAATTTCATTTCCATATTTATATATATTTTAAATATAAAAATTATATTAATGCTTTAATTAAACTTATGTTTTCTAAATCTAAAAATTTATCAATACAACTATTATAGTCAAAATATTTTACGCCATTTATATAAAAAGTTTTTTTATCAGTTATTAAGTTATATATTTTCTTTACTTTAATACTTTCACCATACATGTCTAATGTAGAATACATTCCTAAATCAGAATCGCAAATATGAATATTCGGTCCACATTTTATATTTTCATTATTCTCTAAACTATAATTTTTTATATCTAAATCATCAGCTTTAATTTCAACAATTCCTACCACTCTTTCACCATATTTTAATACATCATTTACCTTTACATCTTTAATTTTAACGCTATGACCATCAAACATTTCAATAGTAGTATTTTCTTCAAATCCTCCATCTAGAAATTTATGAATATCACCTAAATTAAATGCTTTTGGTAAATATTTATCGCATTTTAATTTTATTTCATCAATTTCATTTTTATCTAACTCATCATAATCTCCAAATATAGTATCATTTATTTTGATTGTTTTATTTGATGTATTGATACAATAAACTTTTTCATAATTCTTATCAATTAATTTACTTTCTGGATGATTCTTTACATTTATCCATTCATTATTAAATTTTACTTTGTGTTCACCTGTACAATATACTTTATCTAATTCATATATTTCATCTAAACAAGCCATTTCCATAAAAGCAGTTACCATATTATCTTCTTCTAATATCATTCCCACTTTTAGATTTTTCATTTTAATTTTTTCGCCATTTTTCAGTGTTAAAATTGTATTTCCATCGAAACATGATGGTATTCCTGGTAATGGATTAACAAATTTTTTCAAAATCATCATATCAATTATCCATACTATTAATGCCATAACTAAAATTACTATAAATAAAGCTAATAAAGGAATTGCAAAAGGTAAACCTAAACCAAAAGGTATTACAAATAAAACTACTATAATAGCGGCCAATGATAATAATATACCAGTTACTATTTGTACTATTCCTGTAACAGCTGCTATTATAGTTTCATATACTCCAAATAAAGTAAACATACCTGCTGTCATTACACCTTGTACTTGATGAAACATATTTCTTATTTTTATCAAAATTACTTGAAGAGGAATTAAAAAATTTAATATTCGACCCATTATATCTGCTGATACTCCTCCTACTGCCTTTCTTATACTATCAAATACTTGTCTTACTGCTTGTAAAGCTTCCCCTATTAAATTCATTACTTCAGTTAAAAGATTTACTAAATAATAAAGAGGAGCTAAAAATATATTAATGATGTCGGTTAAAATATTGTAAATACAATTATTAAAATTTGATGCTGTAAAATCAAAAGCACTTTGGTTATCTGGTTTGTTTATTAATCCTGCAAAAGGAATCACACTTGGATTACATCTTTGATTTAACCAATCTGCTTTAATAGGTTGAATATTATTCATAACATGATAATAAGATATGGCTACAAAAAATACTATTATTAATATAATTGTTAGCCATAAAGAACCACCATATTTTTCTAAAAAACCTGCTTTGCTATATATTTTATTTATTACTTTTAAAATAGAGTCACTCATATATTTTAATTGTATAATAAATAAAATGAATTAAATTTTTAATTTTGACATAAATCTTACCATTGCTCCTGGAGGACCAGCCCATCCTGCTTCCATAGTCATAACTGACCCTTGTAATATATACATCATTGTTACCACTGTTCCAATAGTTTTTGCCACCATATCTCTCATTTTTATTAATAAATATTGAAATTGTGTTAATATATTTAAAAATACACCAAAAATACTTTGAATTATACTAGTTATAAAATTTCTTAATACATTAAAAAAAGATCTTATAAATTGAATTGCATCCATAAATTCCCCACTTATTCCACCCATTACATTCATTAAATAATCCATAGGTGATAATAAATAGCTCATAAAATCCATCTGCATATTTTGTATACAATATGTAAAATTTTCTCCTGCATCATGTCCAAATGTTCCTGCAAATGGCATTACTGTTGGATTACATCTATATTCCGGCCAATTATCTTGTATATTTTTTATACCTACTGCTAAAATATTATAAAAATACATCCCCACAAATATTAAAATTATTAGTATAGTAAAAGTTATGTCACTTGACCTCATATTAATTTATATTGTTATTTTATTTTTTATTTTTTCTCTTCTTTGTCTTTTTTGATTTCTTATTTTTTCTTCTTTTTGTTTGTTTTCTTTTTGTTTGTTTTCTTTTTGTTTGTTTTCTCTTTTTTCTTCTTTATTTTTCTCCACTCATACAATTCCATGTATCATTCGGTCCTACTAAACCTGAACCATTACAACTTCCTCCTCCTGTTTGTGGATTACAAGCAGCACTTTGACAATGAGCTGTTTTTGATGCATCCCCAATACAAGAATCACATGAACCATTTGCTTGTGTTTGAAGATTTGTTGAATTTGTATTTTGACTATTAGAATTTACATCTTGTCCTGGAGCAGATACAGGTGGACCTGACGAGGCAAATGATGGAACTACTACAGTTCCTGCTCCTGCTCTTTGTCTTTTTCTTCCTTTTTTGCTTCCTCCTTTGGTATTAATATCTTGTTGTTGTTTAGTTTGACTTGACCTATAAGCCATAGCATTACTTCTAGGAGAAGTTGCTCCATCTTGATATCCTACTTGTTGAAATGGTGTAACACCACTACTTTCACTTTGTTCATGCGGTAAAGACATATATAAATATATTTAGAAAAAGTTTATACTTAAAATATTATTTATATTTAAATTATAATGAATGATTTAGAAAGACTTAATCTACAGAAAATGATTCAAGCTAATGATGCTGAAAATAATACGCATTTGATTCGTAATCTTAAACACAGTAAACTCATCTTAAATGATGTTGATGAATTATTAAAAATTAAAAAACAAAATCCTAGATTAGCTAAATCAAATCCGGATGTTTTTGATAAAATGTGTATTAGCAAATGTCAATTTTTATTTAATAATTATACTGATATTTTTAATAAAGTAAAAAAAGACGAAATTGATTTAAATATTTTGGTTAGATTATTGAATGTGCTTCATTCTATTGAAGAAGGTCAAGTAGACCAACATGAAGGTTCATTTGAAGTTGGTAAATTACTAAAACAAATTTACATTGATAGCGCTTTAAAGAAAGCAGATAAACTAGAGGAAAAATATTCTGACAAAAAAGGAGAACGAAAAAAACCAGAGGAAAAAATTACTTGGAAACAATTTAAAGAGAGAAATAAATAAATAAATATTAATTTAAAAATTTTAATTAATATTTAATTGAAGTTTTTATTTCTTTTAATAATATCTAATTTTACTTTCTTAGGTTCATTGATTTTTTTTACATTTTTATTATAATTATTAATATTTCCTATTTTTTTTAAGCACAAATCTTTTATTTCTTTATTATTATAGTTTGAATTTAATACCGCTATTAAATTATTTGGATGTAAACTCTCTACAGTAATATTATTAGCAATAATTATTTCATAATTGTCCATTAAAATATTATATAATACTTCCTTCTTATTTTTGATTTTAATTACATGTACAAAACTATCTACAAAATCTTTTGCTTCAACTAACTTATTCTTAAAATAAATCTTATGTTCTGGTGAACATATTAAATCTTCGGATGGTCTATTTGGCGCAAAACAATCTTTCTTAAATTTAATTAAAGTATCTCCTGTATGAATCGTTTTAGTTACAAAATTTATTGATTTACCTTTAATAGTATGTTGATTAGGTATTATATTTTCTATTTTTATTATTCCTTGGTCACATTGTATTTTAGTTCCTTTTTGAAAGCAAATTGGAGCTATTCTTGGTGCAAGTAAATTTGATGCTATAGATGGATTTTTTGAGTTAATATATGCCCCAATTTGAACTATTCTTAGACCATCCCCACATTCATATAAATGAATTGCATCATCTTGTAATGTTCCACTTACATTATCATCTAAATTACTAACTACTATCTGGTTATTATTAGAAACGCTCAACCAACCACCAGAATCATTGGCTATACTGGTTAATTGATCGGTTTCAATCACTCCACTTAAATCTAATAATGTAAACTTATTATTATTACTAACATTATTTATATTATCAAACAATGAAACAAATATAGAATTATTATTTATTACAGTACTACTGCTTCCTGGAATTAATTGAATATAATTCACAAGTGTTCCTGAAATATCTGGTTGCTTTACATATCCATTAGGACTTCCAAAATTATTTATATACTGAAAGCTACTATCTAATTGTGCTACATACCAACTTTTATGGATGGCACCCTCAACATTATGATCTCCACTAACATATATACTACCGTCATTAGTTAACCAATTATCTATACATCTTTTACCTACCATATCAGGCAAACCTGTATTTGATATATCCTTAGTTAAAGTTATTGCGCCATAATTAGTATCCGATGAATTTACATTTACTTTATACGCATATGGAGTATATTTATTATTTTTATATACATTAGCAAAAAATATAATAGGATCTGTTCCACTTTGACTATAACTTGTTAAATTACTTATTATTAAACCTGATAAATCAAAACCGGATTCTGGTTCTTTATAATTGTAAGGAATTAATGATTCTGATGTTCCATTAGGGAAGCCCCAACTTGTATTGAATGAAGCATCATAAGTTATTGATTGTAATAAAATAGAACTATTAGATGGATCAGGATTATTTGTCCATATCCCTCCTACAATAATATTATTATTTTTTATATATATACTTGTATATCTTGATGCAATAGTTCCATTAGAAGTGTCCATAACAAAATATCCACTTATACCTTCAATTCCTCCTGTAAATGTTTGATTTACATTTCCATTAAAATCAAAAGAAAATATTATTCCTCTATCAATACTTAAATCACTATCGTTTACATATCCACATGCATATATATTTGAATTACCAATAGTCATATCAGTTAAAGTATAATTATTAAATTTAGTATAAGATAAATCAGTAGTTAAATATCCCAACGATACATCTACCGTGGAAGTAGAACCACTATATTGATATTGTTGAATATTAGTAGAATTATTTCCAAATATTATATCTTCAACAACACAATTAGCATATTTAACAAAAACAAATGAATTAAAACTATCATTAATACCTCCATAAAAACTATAATCAGGACTTAACCCATTATTTAATGAATTATTGATTTGGGTGAAATGCTTTATTTCATACCCAGAAATATCTAAAACATTAAAAGACATATTTATAAAATACAATAATATAAAAAATACAATAATATTAAAAATTGATTTTTAAAATTATATAAAAATTAAAGTATAATAAACCAAAATGAGCTATAAGTTAGTTATTGTTGAATCTCCAGCTAAATGTCAAAAAATAGAATCTTATTTAGGTTCTGGATTTAAATGTATTGCTAGTTATGGACATATTCAAGAATTACCTGGAATTAAAAATATTGAAATGGATAATAATTTCCATCCTAATTTTCAACCTCTTCAATCCAAATCTCAACAAATTACTAAAATACGCACAATGATTAATAAAGCATCAGAGGTATTGATTGCTACTGATGATGATAGAGAAGGTGAAGGAATTGGATGGCATTTATGTGAAGTATTTAGTCTTCCTCTTACTACAAAAAGAATTATTTTCCATGAAATTACGAAAACTGCTATTCAAAGAGCGGTTGCCAATCCTGGAAGATTAAATTTAGATTTAGTTCATGCTCAACAAGCAAGACAAATATTAGATGTTCTTGTAGGATATAAAATTAGTCCAATTTTATGGCAACATATTTCTAGGAATTCGAAAACAGGTCTTTCTGCTGGGAGGTGTCAAACACCAGCATTAAGAATTGTTTATGATAATCAGAAAGATATTGATGCCTCACCTGGGAAAAAGGTATATAATACTACTGGTTATTTCACACAATTAAATTTACCTTTTGCTTTAAATCACAATTTTGAAATTATTAGTTTTAATAGTGCCACAAACACAATGGAAGATTATTTGGAAAAGTCAGTTGAATTTGATCATATATATTCATGTAGTAAACCAAAATCAACTACAAAGAATCCTCCTACTCCATTTACTACTAGTTCTCTTCAACAAAAAGCTTCTAGTGAATTAAATATTTCACCAAAGGAAACAATGTCAATTTGTCAAACTCTTTATGAAGCTGGTTTAATTACCTATATGAGAACTGATAGTACTACTTTTAGTCTTGAATTTATTCAAAAGGCCAGTGATTTTATTAAAGATAAATATGGAGACCCTTATTTGAATGAAAATGTAAATAGTTTAAGTGAGAGAAAAGTTGAAAAACCAAAAAAAGGAAAGAAATCTAAAAAAGAAGAAGAAAATAATGCCCAAGAAGCCCATGAAGCAATAAGACCTACAGATGTTACAATGGAAAAAATCGCAGACTCTTATAGTGCCAAAGAAAGAAAAATGTATAATTTAATTTGGTCAGTTACAGTTGAAAGTTGTATGAGTCCAGCAAAATATTTGTCTATTGCTGCTAAGATTACAGCACCAATGGATAAAGAATATAAACACAATGAAGAATTAGCTGAGTTTGCTGGATGGAAAATAGTAAGAGGTTATGATAAAGAAAATTCTAATTATACATTCCTTCTTACGATAAAAAATAAATCAAAGGTAAATTACAATAAAATTACTGCCAAAGTAAGTATTAAAGATTTGAAATCACATTATACTGAAGCTAAATTAGTTCAATTACTTGAAGAAAAGGGTATTGGTAGACCGTCTACATTTTCAAGTTTAATTGATAAAATTCAGGAAAGAGGATATGTAAAAAAAGATAATGTAACAGGAAAGAAAATAAAATGTGTAGATTATGAATTGGAAAAAGATGAACTACAAGAAATTGAGGATGAACGAGAATTTGGTAATGAAAAAAATAAATTAGTGATCCAACCTCTTGGAGTATTAGTATTAGAGTTCTTACTTCAACATTTTGATAAATTATTTGATTATGAATATACTAAAAATATGGAGGCTAATTTAGATTCAATATCTAAAGGGGATAAAATTTGGTATGATTTATGTAAAGAATGTTCGGATGATATAGATGACTGTTCAAAAGACTTGAAGACACTTGATAAAAAAGTAATAAATATAGATGATACACATGTATTTATGATTGGAAAATATGGTCCAGTTATAAAAAAGCAAGAAGGAGAAAAGACAATTTTTATAAATTGTAGAAAGGATTTGGATATGGATAAATTAGAAAAAGGAGAATATGAATTGGAAGAGATGATTGAAAAACAGAGTGGAAAAAAGGTAATAGGAAAATATAAGAAAGATGATGTAGTATTAAAAAAAGGAAAATTTGGAAATTATATTGAATGGGGATCAAATAAGAAATCACTGAACGGTATTCAAAAAGAAATAGAGGATATAACTATGGAAGATCTAATACCTATTATTGAAAATAAAGTAACATTAAATACCTCAATTGTGAGAGAAATTAATTATGAAATTAGTATTAGAAATGGAAAATATGGTCATTATATTTACTATAAAACAAAAAAAATGACCAAACCTAAATTTATAAAATTGGTTGGTTTTAAAGGAGACTATAATACATGTCCTAAAGAAGAAATAGAAGAATATGTTTCTAAGAATTAAATTGGATGACTTAAATTAAAACATTGAATAATTTTACAATCTTCACATATACCTACAACACCATAAGGTTTAAGAAATATTAAATTATGATTATATCTTACACAATCATTTTTTTTCCATTTTTGATGATAAATAAAATGAAAATTTGTAGGAATTCTTTGATGACATCTTTTAAATCCTTCAATTGATTCTTCTGAAATATCAGACAAGTTCCTTGTATTATTATTATTATTTGTTAGTGTAGTAGAGCTTTTTTCTGCTCTACAAGTTGGACAATTTCCATGCCAGTTATTAATACAATTAGAGTGATATAAATGTGTGCATTGATATGGTTTAGTGTCTTCATTTTCATTTAAATATTCTAAACAAATAGAGCATAATTCCAAGTTATTTTGGTTTTCCAAAATATTAGGGTGTTGATAAACACCTGATATTGAATATTCTGTTTCCATTTAATTTAATTTGAAGTAAAATGTTTACTATAATTGAATTCAATTTTTTTATTAAAGATTGTATTCGGCTGGCACTCTAACAACATAATCCCGTGCTATTTCATCTTTAAGTTGGTTAAAAGCAATAGTAAAATTAAAATTACAATCTTTAAATTCAACAAGTCGTCCGTCATGATATCTAAATTTGAATTTTAATTTTTTTATTTTATCAATAGGAGGATGATATTGGGTAACATTTTGTAAAAATCCGTTTCTTGAATCAAATATTTGTGAGTTAGGTGTAGTTGTAATAGGAATTTTTGCGAAAGCTGAATTTACTTTGCCATTATAATCATTGTTATAGGTATTAGTTGTTCTCATAGGATAAGGATATAATTCGTCTATATTATTATATTTATCCATTTCCATATAAATTGCAGAATCTCCAAACATACAAATGGTATTTGGAGCAGCAATATAATAAGCATGAGGAGTTACACTGGGTGGTAAAATAGATGTATTGGGAATTAACCAATCATAACTGGCATATTCAAAAGAAAAATTTCCTGATATATCAATAGGATTATAAATAGCTTTACTAAATCCCAAATAAGATGGTAATCCCCAATTAGCATATTGATACCATACTTCATTTGGTTGATTATCATTAATAATGGCATCGCATGGAACATCATATTTAATTTGCTGAGTAAAATTAAATTGAAAATTGTCAAAGTTATTTCCAAAATACATTTGCTGACCCACTTGGTCATAATAAACTGAAAAATTATCATAAACAGCTCCACTTAAACCTGCTTCATTTACTAAAAAATTAGTTACTACTTGATTCATTAAATTCTGTATTTCAGTAGCCATTTCTGATGGAGTAAAAAATCCTTCTTGAATGGTAATTTCATATGGGACTGTTGATTGTGCTTCTAGTGCTAAATATTTAGAAGTCTGAGTAGAAACATTAGGAATAATGTAAAATTGCATTTTAATATTTTGTTGATTATTACTAAATACATATTGATTTCCTGGTAATTGAATTTCAACAAGTCTCATAGATTGAACATTATTCAAGGTTTCGGGTAAAGTAACTTCAAAATAATTAGCATTAGGCCATTGACTTACATCTCTATCTTGACTATGAAAAGTAATTAATTTTCTATCTAATACAAAAGTATTTTGTCTTCTAATAAGTTGATGTTCATTATTTACATTATATTGAGGAAAATGACTCATAATATAATTTAAACAAAGAAATAAATTAAATATTTTAAATGTATTATAAATATAAATGAGTGGTTCAAGAACATTTAGACCTACAACTGTTTCAGGAGGAAATAATATTTTTTGGCAAAAAAGAACAGGTAATAATTTTACAATTGAATTAATTCCAGAAACAGGAATTAATTCTGTTTTTATAACTAAAAATTTACAAGTAGCAAATGAAATTACTGTAACTTCATCTGAAAAAGAGAAAGGAAATATAAAAGATATTAATAATGATGTAAATGATATTTTAAAATTAAATCCTAAACAGTATAATTATAATAATGATTCTAAATTACATTTTGGATTAATAGCTGAAGATGTTGAAAAAGTATATCCTAATTTGGTATCTAATACTGAAGTAGGAAAAAGCTTAAACTATTTAGAAATAGTGCCTCTTTTAATTGATAAAATTAAAGATTTACAAAACCAAATAGACGAACTTAAACGAAAATAATTCATATAAATTAAAAAATAATAACATAATTTATATGACAAATAAAAAAATACAAAAAGGAGGACAACCACCATTAGCAATTACAAATGGACCTACACAATCAAATCAAAATGAAAAGCAATTTGTTCCAGTTAAAAGAATACCATATGATATTCAAATTTTTTCTTTTTTATGTATTTTAGGTATTATTTTTAGAATGATTTTTGCAAGATCAACTAAAGATTATGCTACCGCTACAATATGGGGATATAGCTTTTCTCTTTTGGCGCTTATGGGTCTTATTATAAGTTCTTTTGCTATTTCTAATAAAAATCAATACTCACAAGGAGTCATAGGATTCTTTAAGACTATGATATCAAATTCACTTCCTATTATATTTACTTTAGTAATTATTTCCTTAATTGTCCTACAAAACATATCTTTTTATAATCAAATTAATAGTGGAAAAGTAGCTGATGAATATTATTCATTTTCGGGGGTTTCTGCATTTTTAATTTTAGTTCAAGTAGCATTAGTTATTAATTTTTTATTAGATAAATTAAAACAATATACTGGTGATAAAGGAAATAAAGGAGATATTATGGCAGCTTTAGCATCAGAATTAAATAGTGTTATTCTTATATTATCAGTTACGAATGTAGCATTTATTGGAATGTTACAAGTTATATTAAAATATTTTTCAACTGACGGATAAAATTTTAAAAGTTAATCCATATTCTCTTTCATTTTCCCATACACCTGAAATTTTTAAAATAAAATTATTACTAGATTTATGTGAATCTGTCGATGGATAAATTTTCAAACTACCTGTATTTAATGATTCATATATATTTAATTTTTTGGTTTTTTTTGGGGTATCATATTTCATTAATATTTCTTGTTCTATTCGAAATAGATTGCTAAGTAATTCTTTATTACTATTTAAATCAAAATTATATTTTATTTTTTTAAAATAATTCTCTTTGCTAGTAATTATAATATTCATTAATAAATATATACCGTTTACTGTTATATCTTCGGTTGAATATACTAATTTTATAAATTTACTATTATCCATGATAGTATTTTCAATTGGTTCATAAAAATAAATATGATTTTTATTGAATTGATTATGGGTTAATATAACATTCATTGATATAAATAATATAATTATATCTTTATTCTATTTTATTAAAAAGATTAATTCGTAAAACTGATTAAAGATTTCATAAATACTAATATATATGAAATTTTTTGAAACCAATTTTAATGAATATATTAATACATCAAATCAAGAAAACTTACATCCTATTTTTAATAAATCTATTTCTAACTTTCCAGAAAATATAGAAAACTTAAAAAATATTATTTTTTATGGACCACCTGGAATAGGTAAATATACACAAGTTCTTCATTGTATTAAAAAATATAGTCAATCTGAATTAAAATATGAAAAAAAACTAATCTGTAATTTCAATAAAACAAATTATTTTTTTAAAATTAGTGATGTTCATTTTGAAATTGATATGGCTTTATTAGGATGTAATGCTAAATTATTATGGAATGATATATTTATTAATATTGTAGATGTATTATCATCTAGAACTAATAAAAATGGAATTATTTTATGTAAAAATTTTCATAAAATTCATTCAGAATTATTAGACTGTTTTTATAGTTATATTCAAAAAAATTATACAAATATTAACATTATATTTTTTATATTAAGTGAAAGTATTTCATTTATTCCTGATAGTATTATTAATACATGTCATATTGTTTCCTTCTCTCGTCCTAGTAAAAATGCTTATAATAAAATTATAAAGAAAAAATTACCCAACAATATTAATGTTAAAAATATTACTAATATTAAAAGCTTAAATTGTAATGAAATTATTATTAATAATAATATTCATAATTATTTGGATAAATTATATAATTTATTATGTTCTCCATCGTTAATTAAATTTACATCTTTCAGAGACGAAATTTATGATATTTTTATTTATGATATTGATATAGGTTTTACTTTATGGAATATTATTTACAGATTGTTAAAAGAAAATAAAATCAAAGAGTCTGATTATTCGTATATCTTTATTGAAACTTATTCTTTTTTACAATTCTACAATAATAATTATAGACCTATTTATCACTTAGAGAATTATCTCTATAAAATAATAAATCTCATTAATGAACTTTAATAAAGCATGTTCTATATTACAAATTAATTCAACTTTTTCGGAGATAGATTTAAAAAAGGCATATAGAATCATGGCTTTGAAACATCATCCCGATAAAAATCCAAATAATCAAAAAGAGTCAGAAGAAAAATTTAAAGAAATTCAAGAATCATATGAATATTTGAATAATTATTTACAATATAATAAAGAAAAAAAGGATATTAAATTAGATTACAATTCTATTTTTTCTGATTTTCTCTCTTCCTTCTTTAATAATGGTTCTCCTGAGGTAAATAATATTGTTAACTCTATTTTAAGAGATGGTGAAAATGCCTCTATAAAATTGTTTGAAAAATTAGATAAAGATAAAGCAATCAAAATATTTGAATTTATTAATACTTATCAACATATCTTATATGTATCCAAGGAAACAGTAGATAAATTAAAAGAAATTATTAATCAAAAAATAGAAAATGATAATATGATTATTTTAAATCCTTCATTAGAAGATTTATTAAATGATAATATCTATGTTCTAACATTTGAAGAAGAAAAATATTTTATTCCATTATGGCATGATGAAATATATTATAAAAATAAAAAAAATAATAATGATATTGTTGTTAAATGTATCCCTGAATTACCCGATAATATCTCTCTAGACAATAACAACAACTTGATTATTAATGTTACTTTTTCTATTAGTGAAATTTTAAATAAAGAATATGTTACCTATAATATTGGAACTATCTCATATGATATTAATGTTACCAAATTACATATTAAAAGTATTCAACAATATTTAATTAAAGGAAAAGGAATTTCTCTCATTCAATCAAATGAGATTTATGATAATACTAAGAAAGGGAATGTTATTTTTCAAATTCATCTTAAGTAATAATTTACTCCTATTGGATTTTAATTTTCGTATTTTTGTGCGAAAATTACAATCTAATCTTCATCTTCTTCTTCATCACAAGCATTTCCACAAAGAAATTGTCCTGTCCCTTTCATTTGAACAATATCCTTATCCTTTCCACATAGTTCACATTCAGCAGATTTATTATTTGGGGGTTCTTCAATAAACAATATGTCACCTAATCCATCGTCATTAAAATATCCATCACATAAACAACATTTTTGCCACTGACCCACTTGATAAGTCTCTTCAGTATCTTCTTCAAAATCCCAGTCAGGAGGATATCTTTCACAATCCATATTCACACATAAGTTAGGTTCTTCAGTCTCCATAATAATATTCTATATAACAACAATATATTTATATATATTTGTTATAGTTTATGGGATCATTTGTCGAATTAGATAATGAATTATTAAATTAAAATTATTTTTATATATTTTCTCTCTATATGTATTCACATTTGATTGCTTTGAATGTTTCATTTTCTTTTATTAATTTAAAAGGTTTACCACATCCATATACTTGTTCTGTTTTAATTAAATAATCGCATCTTTCTTTAGATAAGTGGGGGTCAATTTGGTTAAAAGTATTTTTATAAATTGCATGACGGAATATAGCACAATTAATTTCTAGTATTTCAACAGAATTAAAACAATGAGGACAAGTAACTATCATTTACATATGTAAATGAAAAAAATAAAAAATATAACTCTTTGAAAAATACCTAATAGAGAGAAAATAGAGAGATTTAAATAAATTCTAAATAAATAAACTCCATTTATTTTCTTGTATTTTCTCTCTACATATTGGTTCATAGGTCTTTTTTTTCAGTGTTTCATAGTTGAAGTAACTATTAAATTTATTGTATTTTATTTATAAAAAAATTGAATTGCTTTTTATAAATAAAATACTTATCATAATACAATATAGAGATAATGGAAACCAATTCTGAATTAAATAATGTTGTTATTGAGGGTAATAATTTATATGAACCTCAAAAGAAAATTAAGAAGACAAAACCTAAAATTTTAATTATTGAAGAAGAAGATATTGAAATAGAAAAAGTTGAAACAGAAGAACCCATAAATGTAATCATAAACAAAGGAACTGGTGCTGGGGGTGCAAATACAAATTATTTTGGTAAAAAATTTGAAGAGAAAACAAATAATCAAATGAGATTGTTGAATGATGGATACATTAAAAATAGTTTTACAAAAAAACACAAAAAAGTATATGATTACTATTTGTCAAAAAAATTTGAAGATAAAACTATTATATTTGTATTACAAAACGGATTAAAAATGTATATGAAACATAAATATAATATTGAATTATTTAGATGTCCTGATGAAGCATATATTATTGAATACGATAATGGTAAAAAAGTAATAAAAATATTAGAAAAAAAGGAACAAAATGTTAGTGGGTCGGTAGAAACAAAATTATGGAGCGGTCCATCATTAAAAAGAGAATATGAATTGGTGTTGGGTGATAATTTTGAGGTTTATTATGGATTTTGTGTTAGTGAGTTTTTGAAGAAAAAATTAACTTCAAATGAAAAAAAATATACAATATTAAATACGATATTTAACGAAAGTAATATTGCTGTTTTATTTGGAGATGATGACAACTATTTTGAAACATTGGACACTTGGTTTAGTAATTCTTTATAATAACTTCCTTTGCTTTTGCTTCTGGATTTTTAGAATTAATTGCTCTTTTACATAAAATAGATGTTATATTGTATTTTTCACTCGTAAAATTATTACGAACTAAACTGACATCAGCATTACTCAACATCATTTTTTTATTTGTTTCAGTTAATTTATGTATTAACTTAAATAAGTTGTTATGATTGTCAATATTAAACCCATTTTCAGTATATCCAACAAAGGAAGTGTCTGTTTCAGGTGCGTATGGAGGGTCAAGATATACATAATCATTTAATTCAACATTATTTAATGATGTATTAAAATCACTGCATTCAAATATGACATTTTGTATTAGTTCGTGTATTTCGTCTAAATGTTCTTTGTTAATGATTTCAGGATTATTGTAATGTCCGTAAGGAACATTAAAACCTTTTGGACCAACTCTAAAAACACCTCTAAAACAAGTTTTATTTAAGAATATAAACATCGCAGAACCAATTGTAGTTTTTTTATCAGTAAAACTTAATTTATTATATTCACTTCTAATCCAATAGTAGTAATTTTCTTTTGCTATTTTTGCTTCATCAATATTTTTAGGAGTTCTATTTATTTCACCATCTCCGCAAGAATTAAAATTAGTTATTAATTGCTGTATTTGATTATATAATTCATTATGATTTGATTGAATATTTTTATATATATAAATTAAAGGTTCATTCAGGTCATAAACGTATATATTTCCATGTATTTTAATGACACCATTTTTAACATATGATAATAGTGTTAATAAAACACTACCTCCACCCAAAAATATCTCACGATAATTATTTATTTCAGTTGGAAACTCAACAATAAGTTTATCTAATATTTGCGTTTTTCCACCAACCCACTTCAAAATAGGTTTAGGAATAGTTATTTTTTTATGGTTAATATCCTTAACAAGTTTATTATCATAAATAATATCATCTTCATCAATAATTTCAAACTCGATTGGTTTTGATTTTTTTATTTCAACTAATTTTTCCTTTACAGCAGTATCTATCATTTCTTTAATTTTGCTCTCAACAACACAAGGATTTTTTTTATTCATATGTGATGTATAGTGAGACTTTTGACTAAATTCTTTACCACACTTTTCGCAAGTATATTTACCCATTTTCAGTTATAATATACCTTAATATTATATTTTTAATTCAATTTTTTTAAATATAATAAATAAAAAACAATATTTAACTAAAAATAGTTAAAAAATAAAATATTTAGCAAATATATAAATGGGAAAAAAGAAAAAGGAGAAATAAAAATAGCTAATATATAGAAAGTATTTAAATATCCTAAAAAAATAGAAAATATGTTTTTGAGATATAGATTCAGAAATATAGAGGATAAATTTCAATCTTATATATTTACATAAATTATCCTCATTTCCGGAAAAATTCATTTGGGTTTTTTGGATTTCAGAATCTAGAGGATGTTTTCTTATACATGCCTTCATATGGAGTGGTAGTTTTGCTATATAAATTTACAAATGTTTTACTACATATTGTAGTGCTTATACTACATGATGTAGACACTGATTATAGGTCAAAATATCGGTATGTATTCGATATATGTAGGTATTTTACTTTTACACAATTTTTCAAAAGTCATTTGGAAATTTAAAAAAAACACACAGGTTTTTTGTGTTGAATTTTGATTTTTGGAAATAGAATTGGGAAAATTAGTGAAAAATGGGTTGTGAGCATAATGGTCTAAATTCAAAAAAATTAATTTTCAATTTGTTACCAACAGATTTTTAATTTGTATTTAAAAGTATTTAGAGATATTTTAATATAGAGTTACATTAGAGTTACATATGGATTACAACAGCTCGCCAAAACTCACCGAAAAATCACCATCCATACAATCTTTTGAAGATTGTAGTAGTGATGAAGAAATTTCAGAACAAATCATCCCTACAAAGGCTCAGAAGAGTTACATTGGAGTTACAACTGGATTACATATGGATTACATTTCTCACCAAAAATCACCATTCAAAGTTATTAATAAATACTTCTGTGAAAAGTGTTTATATGGATGTAGTAGAAAAGCTGAATTTATTAGACATATATCCACTACAAAACACAAAAATCACCAAAACGGTGAGAAACTCACCAAAAATCACCAAAAATCGCCAACTACATACCTTCAAGGGAATGAAATAGAAGAAAATGATGAAAACAAACACAGATGTATTTGTGGTAACAGTTATAAATTTAGACAAGGATTATATAAACACAAAAAATCTTGCTCCATTGCTCAAAAGGGAGGAAATCAACTTGTTGTCAAAGATGGAAACGATAATATCATTGATAAAGATATGTTGATGAAAATCGTCTTGGGGAATCAAGAGCTAATGAAGGAAGTAATTTTGAACAATCAATCCAACAATGTAGGTATAAATTCTCATAATAATATTAATACAAATAGCCACAATAATAACACCTTCAACATTCAAATGTTTTTAAATGAACATTGTAAAAATGCCATGAATTTGACCGATTTTATTAATACTTTACCTATTACTAATGAAACTTATAATCATACAATTGAAAATGGTCTCACTAAAACGATTACACATATGATTACTGATGGACTTAGTAATATGGATGTATTAGAAAGACCTATTCATTGTACAGACTCTAGTAGGAAAACTCTCTACATAAAAGATAATGATGTCTGGGAAAAAGATAATGAATTAAATAAAATATTAAATGGCATCAAAACTGTAGCCCTAAAACAAAGAACTATGATTAATAAATGGAAAGATGCTAACCAAGGATGGGAAGAAAATGAAAATCTCCAAAATCAATTAACAAGTCTAGTTTTTAACTCGATGACTCTAATAGAACAAGATGAAAAAGAAATGAACAAAATTGTTCGGGCAATTAGCAAAAATACATATATTACACAAGAAATTAAAGAAGAATATAAATGATCTTTTCTTCTTCAAATGTGTATTAAGTATTCCAATTAAATACAATAAAAAAATTATTATTTTATTTAATTAATTAACTTACAATTATCTAATATCTCTAGCTACTTATGCTGCCTTCTTGACAACCTTCTTAACAATTTTCTTCTTCTTTGGAGCTTCCTCTACAACGGCAGCTACTTCTTGCTTAACATCCTCTTCACCATCCGAGTCAGCAACTTCAGTCTTAGATACCGACTCCTCTAGTTCATCAGCAGCATCTTCATCATCCTCACTTACCTTCTGAGCTTCCATTCTTGCCTTGTCTTCACTACTTAGGAAGATATGACACTTGCCCTTCATTGTCTCTCTAGGCTTTACTACACCTTGTAGTAGCTTCCATGTAACACCAAACTTACCATTCGCAAACCAAAGTCCACCACACTGTAGAACAACAGCTACATGTGAACCCTTACCAATCAAATCCTTAGGAGTAATAGATCTTCCATCTGGATCTGGGAAAATTGCTTGCTGATCTAGATTATATAGCTCAGTCTTCCACTCACCTTCCCAATAAGGAATCTTTACCTTAAGAGTAGGTGATCGTGAAGTATCAGGCTCAAGAGTATTCTTGTCCTTTGGATACTTCAACATAGGAGTCCATAGAGCATCAACCGCATCCTCGCTCATCTTTGCCTTACCAAACCACTCCTTTGCGTTTGAAATCGCATCTGTCTTTAGCTTCTTTTCAAGATCAATCATATTATTCAAGAAATTTGTAGTATCTTCCTTAGCATATTCCTCACTAGGAAATTGAAGGGCCATATCATATGAAACTCTACCTGTCTTGTCATCCACAAACTCGTTGATACCCCAAGTCAACATAAGTGGAGTAGAAATATAAGTTGCTGTATTACTAGCAGCATTCAAAATACCAACACTCTTACCACCCCTGGCATCCACCTTGGGTTTGGAGTATTTAATATCAGAAGAAGGGGTAAAATCAACACCAGAAAGAATAGTCTTAGAACTCATTGCCATTGTATATATAGTTTAATATGGGAGCCATTCTTTAAATCAATTTTTTTTTTAATTAATAAGAAATTAAATTAAATTCAAGTTTACCTAGATATATGTAACGGCTTTTATTTATAGATTTATTTATTTTGAAAAAAAAAAAATTTAGGAAAACATTTTGAAAAAGAAATAAGTAATAAAATAGTGAATAATAAGCTAATATGATGTAGGGGAAGAGAGAAATTAATGAATAAATATGATATAAATAAAATTTATTAACATATATTAATGGCAAAAACTAAATATGTTGAACTAGATCAAAATATAATAATATGTGAAAACATATCTAATACAAAAAAAAAATTTAAAATAACAGATGAAGATTTTAAAGTAATAAAAATGGAAGATTATGAATTATTGAAAACTCATCAGTTTAAAGTAGCTCAATTAAAAGAAATATGTAATTTTTATAATTTAAAAAAAGGTGGTAATAAAGACCAATTAATTAATAAACTTTATAATTTTTTAAAGTTATCTCTCTTTGCTGTGAAAATCCAAAAGGTTGTAAGAGGTATTTTTCTAAAACGATTTATTAAAAATGGTGGAAAAGCATATAGGAAGAGAAATTTATGTGTTAACGATACTGATTTTGCTACTCTAGATAATATAAAAGAAATTCCTTTTAATCAATTTTTTAGTTGGGAACAAAGTGATTGTATTTATGGTTGTGATATCATGTCATTTTATGGTTTAATTAATAAAAAAAATTATATAGGACAGTCACAAAAAGAAGTAATGAATCCTTATAATAGAGAGAAAATAGACGATAATACAATTAAACAATTTAAACAATATTTAAAACTAGGAAAAATTAATAAAATAGAACAAATAAAAGAAATTTTGGAAGAACCAATGGATCCTAAAAAAAAAATAGAAATGAAAATAGTTGAATTATTCCAATTTATTAATGAATTAGGTAATTATTCCGATTCTTCGTGGTTTACCAATTTAAACCTACATAGATTAGTTATATTTATTAGAGAATTATATGATATTTGGAACTACAGAGCTCAATTATCTCCTTCTATGATGAGAGAAATAGTTCCTCCCCATGGTAATCCTTTTTTAGGACTTCAAATGCATTTAGCTCAACATCAAAATGAAGAATATTTAAGAAAAAGTGCTCTCAGAATAATGGATTATATGGTTAAATCAGGAAATACAAATGATAATCGTTCTTTAGGAGCTTATTATGTTTTAGCAGCTTTAACACTAGTAAGTGATGAAGCAAGAAATTCCCTTCCATGGCTATATCAATCTGTTGCTTATAATAATTCATAAAAATAGATTCGTTTTAAAAAGAAATATTTAGGAATTATTTATGACTGTATCCAATCATAAATAATATATATATTGCGTAAAAACACTTAAAAAGATATGTCTAAGTAGTGTATAATGGCAAGAACTAAGAATTCCACCACTGCTACTCCCGCAAAGGCCACTAAGGCTACCAAGAAGACTGAGACCGTTGAGGCTACTCCTGCTCCTACTCCTGTAGTTGAGGAGACTGCTGCCCCTGTTGAGGCAACTGTTTCTGTATTTGATCAATTTTCTGAGTTTATGGCTAAGCTTCAAGCTGTAAGTGCTCAAATGTCCTCTCTTCGCACTGAGTTCCGTTCTCTAGAGCGTCAAGTCAGTAAGGACCTTAAGGCTGCTGCCAAGGTCAACCAAAAGCGCAAGAGAAAGTCAGGAAACCGTGCTCCTTCTGGTTTCGTTAAGCCTACCCTTATCTCCAATGAGCTTGCTGCTTTCCTAGGAAAGCCTGAGGGCACTGAGATGGCTCGCACTGAGGTCACTCGTGAGATTAACGCTTACATCCGCGCACATAGTCTTCAAGATAAGGATAATGGTCGCAAGATTATTCCTGATGCTAAGCTTAAGGGTCTTCTTAAGCTTAAGAAGGGTGATGAGCTTACCTACTTTAACCTTCAAAAGTATATGTCTCCTCACTTTGCCAAGGCTGCTGACAAGGCCGCCGCCGCCGCTGCTGGAACCGCATAAATAAAAAATAATTAATTGTTAATTAATTTAATATAATTTTAATTAACAAATATAAAATCCGCTTTTTCTAGTATAGTTTTTAAATTACTTATGTTAATTGGACCATTTAATATTTTTGTTTTTAAACAGTTTTTAAATTCAGGAACATCATCTATATTGAATAATTTTGATATTTCTCTCACTTCTAAACCATTAATATAATCTGTATTTTCCTCTAACCAACTAAGAAAGTTGTTTTTTTTCTCTTTGGATTTCCTATATTTTTTAAAGTATTTTAATGTATTAGTTAAATCGTTATTATTATGTATATTATAATCTGTTCCCGATATAATACATATATTTTTAAAATCATTAAAATTCATATCTAATTCTATCAATATATCTTTCATCTCATACATAATTGCTGTCTTATTTAATAAACTTAAATATCTTAATACTCTCTTACAACCATATACAAACATATCCATATCTTCACTTAAACACGCATATACTAAATTCTTATTTACCAACTTAGCACATAATTTATCTGCTTCACCAGGAGCTTCTATATATGATGCTCCAAGGGATTGTATTAACAATTTCACATCTTTTATATCTGTATGATGTAATCTTATGAATTCTTTTTTTAATTGATTCATCTGTTCCTCTATTTTCGCATTTTGTCCATCTATCAATTGATTCTTTAATTCATTGTATTTTTCTTCTGCCTTTTTTTTATTCTGTTTTCTCTCTCTTAATAAATCCTCCTTTTCTTTTGGTGGCTTACCATCAAACACAAATAACGGTATAATATTATTTAATCTCAATATATTTATCATTAAATATATATTCTCCAATAAAGCTTCCTCCCCCAAATATCTATACATATATATACTTGTATCAATCACTACCTTTTTTCCAGATAATTCATATAAATTCACTTTTCTTATTGATTCTTTACAATTTTCTTGTAAAAATCTATTTAAATATTTGATTCCCATGTTACTTCTTTTATATTTACTTTTTATCTTTCAATTTTAATTTAATTTAATTTAAAATTGAAGTTATTCAATACTTTTTCATATATTTTAAAAAATATGAGCTACTCACAAAGACAATTGTTAATTAACGAAATGGAACCATGTCTTACTATAGATTTTGACGAATGTTCAAAAGCATGGAGAGAAAATAAAAATATATTAAAAAATGGTATGTTTTCTTACAAAAAAGAAAAAAGAAATTGTTGCCATTCGGATTGTGATGGCAACAAATGTAGGAAAAAAAGAAAGATCGATTCTGATTTTTGTGAAAAACACTACTAATTCATAAATATTATATTCATATCTAAATGAGTCATTCTTAATGAATCATCAATTTGCGAATCTTTATCCGACATTGCTTTTTCCATTTGTTTTATATTCTTCTTTATAAATGTATTTTTTTTACAATTCCCTACTAATTCAAGATATTTATCTAAATTTCCTGGTGTCTTTTTAAACATTAAAAGTATATTATTATTTTTTTTACACCACAACAAAAAATCTCCAAAATTATTTATTAATAATCCTGTTATTATATAATAACTAAATACTGAAGATTTCTCTCCATATAAATGATTACATATTTGGATATTTTCTTCTTTCTTCTCTGTAATTAATTTGTAATTTAAATCCTGGAACTTTAAAATTTTTAATAACTGATATAATGAATGAAATGCCTCTTTTTTTATATTCAAATAAAATTGTGTCTTGAAATACTTTTTTTTTGGATTTAAATTGTCTATCACAGAAAAATAACTATAAAATATTGTATTTATAATTCTAGCCCATGTTTCACAATAACTTTCATATAAATTAAACTCTACATTTACATTAAAATGATCTTTCAATCTCCTATTAATTGAAGATAAATTCATATCAGAAAAATCTAATCCAAAATTATGAAATGTCTCATGAATAAATACTTTAAACCATTCCTCATTCCTATATAATACTATTTCCGTATTTTCTTTACACCCAGTTGTATACCCAGAATTTACATGCTCCGTTGCTAATGTAATTAATTGATTATTTGGTAATTTTTTCTCAAACGGAGTAAAATAAATATACAAATCTAATTGCTTTGAACATGTATTAAGAGAGAAATGTTCAATAATATACATCCACATATAAATCATTTGAATTTGTTTATTTATTTTAAATAAATCTTTTTGTTTTATTTCATGAAATATAATAAAATTTACTGTAATTTCTCTCCCTTTAATCTTACAATTAAAATGTAAATTATATAATGAATTATCATTTATATAACTTTGAATTTGTTTTGGAAAAAAATAACTATCATTCATAGACGACATTGGAATATCTGAAATCTTGCTTATTTTTGTTATATTATATTTAAAACATGGCCCCTTTTTTCGTTTCTTTATGTATTCCTCTGATTTTTCTAATAAATCATAAAATTCATCTAATATAACATCTATATCTCTCATATGAAAATAATTATCATTAAGCTCCTCTGAAAATAATTCCATTTATATTATAAATAGAGTTATTTTTAATTAATTTTTATATTCATTTATTAATTTACTCCTTACCAACATCATTGTATCACTAGATTTTGGTGGAGCACTACCTTGGAAATGCATTAATTTTGCCTTGTTTGTATTCAATAATATTGATTTCATTTCTTCATTTTGAGAAAACTTTGCATTTAAAGCACTTTCTAAAGCTTGTTCATCTTTTCCCCCAAAAAAACTTGGATCTATTTTAATATCTTTTGACCTTAATAATTCTCCTTTGTGTTTTCCTGTTTTTGAACCAGCAGCTTTAGCTAATGTAATATCTTTAGAAATATTAGACTTACTATCTAATGAAAATAATAAATAAAATTCGGGATTTGTATCCTTAAATTTTGCTGCGTTTATATAATGTTCCACAGAATACCATTTATGACCATCTAACTCATATTCACTTGGATAATCATTATCTAATTTTTTCCTCCAATCAGCTATTTCTGACAATTTGGCAAATTCTTTCTCTTTGCCAAAAGGTATCATCTCACCCTTACCTTTTCCAGGCAAAGGTTTATTATTTGATTTAATATAATATTGAAATACTATATCCTTATCATACAAATTATTGGATTCTTCAATTATTTCTACATCATCAGGCTCAATTATTCCCAAATCACTATTAAATTTTTGAAATTGAGGAATTATTTTAAACGCACCTGTTTCACCTCTTAAACAATTCTCCGATATTAATAATTTAATTTTATAAGGTATTTGTGGAAAATTAAATATTTTATGATTCATGTAAGTTATTAATTTATAATGATTTCCTGTATAATCAGCCAAAATATAATATTGAGGTTCAAATACCCCTTCCTCTTTCATTATATTATCTATTATTTGACCACATAACAATACATTTTTCTTATCTCCTTCTTTCCATGATTCACTACTAAATAATATAAATTTTATTTTCAATATTCTCTCTAGAGTAGAAATAGCCCAATCATCTGCCCAAAATTCACATGTTTTTATTACTTTTTTTAAATCCTCCACTGAGTTTACCTTTTTCATTATTTTAAATTCTGCTAATATTTCCTTTGATATTTTTAATTCTGATTTTAGTCGTTTATAAGTTTCACTTACATGTTTCGCTTGTTCAACAATTAATTTTTGTTCTTCTCTATCCTTTGACTGTTTTAACCTATCTCTTAATTCAATATTTAATTTATTCAATTGTTTCATTTTAACATCAGTATCATGTATAGAAGATAAAACCATATCATATTTTTCTTTATAATTTTTATATAACTCTTCATTCACATTTTCCGATAATTTTTTTCTTAATTCTGTAACAGATATATCCTTATCTACTGTTTTTAATGCCTCCCTTATAACCGCAAATAAACAATCTCCACCTCCTTCATTGTCTTCCAAATTATAATTATTACTCTTAAAATATTCTTGAACCCAAGGATTTGTTTTATTTGAAGTAAACTCTTTTAATTCCTTTTCTACTTGTTTTGTATCTTGTTGTGGTAAATCATATTGTTTTTCTTCTTCATCTATTTCTACTTCCTCTTCCTCTTCTTCTTCCTTTTCTTTATCTAGTTCCTTTTTTGAAGCATCTTCTTTGTTATTTACTGAATCTATGGAGATGCGTTTATGTTCAACAGATTTAAGTAATTGAATATCTACAAAATCAAATATAAGTGGTTTATCAATTAAATCTAAATCCAAATCATCATCTTCATCAATAACATTTGGTAATTGAGATTCTAATATTTCAAATACACCAATTTGTTTGTAGACTCTATCATTTTTAATTAAATAAATTGGATAAAAAATAACTCCCTGATCAACAAAAGTGTATTTAGATTGACCTAAAGCAATAATAATATCTGTTCCTAAAATGTTATATTCATATTGAGTAGCATCATAATCTTTATCATCTAAATCTAATGTTTTAATTTCAGGATAATTAATACTAGAATTTAATATAGATTTAACCATTATAAATTAAATATATATTTAATATTTAAATTTCTTTTATCAATTTAAAAATAAAATGAATTTTGAAAAATAAGAATCATTTTTCAATTCAGTAATATAATGCCACATTCTTTTTCTATTATATACTTCTTCACTATTTTCATCTTGATTTTCAAATTGTATTATTAATTGAATTAATTCTTCTTTTTTTAGCTTAGCTTTTGGAATCTTATAGTAATTAGCTATATGTTGTAACATTTTAACAGTATAATTTTCAAAATAATCAATATGTTGAGCCATTATATTATCCTCATCAAAAAATTGAAATTCTTCTTGAAAGTCTTTATCCTGAAAAAAATTTTCATTATTCAAAATACTGTCTACATCATTCATTTGCTTATTATTTGTATTTTCTTTAATTTCGTATTTTAAATTATTTTCTTGTTTAGATTCCATCATTTAAATATACTATTATTTTATTTTTAATTTATTTTTCAATTAAAGCTTTAATGTCCATATGTTTAAATTTACATTTACTCGAAATACCTTTAACATCTTTAACATTAATAGCACAAATTTTAACAATATAATCTACAAAATTTTTCCATTTATCATCAGATTTAATTTTAACAATAGGAATATTTGATACAATAATTAAAAGATTTTCACTAATTTCATCATGTTCCATTTTTTTAGTTTCATCATTCATATTTGTTCTAATTCTTTGATATAATGAAAATACAATATTTTCTATCATCTCAAATTCCACAATATTATTTTCATATAAATTACACAAGAATAAGCTCATTGCTCTTCGTTTATCATTAACTATATTTAAATCACAAAATTTATCATAATTTTCATTTGGATCGGCAACCTCAATATTTTCAAATAAATTCATATAATCTTTTAAATTATTATCAATGATGGTTTTAATATAATCATATTTTCCATTAAGATAACTACATAATTTAGCATATGTTTTACTATTAAAATTATTAGAAGTAGCCATATCCAATATAGTCTTACCTATTTTATTAATATCTTCTGATTTAGTAATAGCTTCCTCAAAAGAATCTAATTTTTCAGTCAATTTTTCAATAATAAGATCATATGTTTTTTCAGTAATTCTATTAATTAATGATCTAATAGAATCAATATCTTTTTGTATACCTTCTGATTTAATTAATTCAGTCTTTTGAAAATTTCTAATTGCTTCCCAATCTTCATCATTGATGACTTCAGAGGTTTTCTTTTTCTTTCTATTAAATGGTTTGGTAGTTGAAGAATTATTATTAAAAACTGGAGTTTTATCATATGTAGGAGATGCTACTTGGTCAGCCAAAGAATTAATTAAAGCAGTTGTTTCATCAGTAATAGATTTATCTTGTAAATTCCAACTAATGTTTTCAATTTCCTTTAAAGTATAATACATGGTTGCCATTTGTATATTATTATATTATAAATATTTATATCAATTTTTTTATTATTAATTTATGAAGTGACTTAAATATTATTGTTTAAATATTAATATGGAGTTTCTAGAAGTAAATAATTGGGATGAATTAAATTTAAAAGATGATTTATTAAGAGGAATATATAGTCATGGATTTGAGAATCCAAGTCCAATCCAATCAAAGGCAATTAGTCCAATAAAAGAGGGAAAGGATGTAATTGCTCAAGCTCAGTCAGGGACAGGAAAAACAGGTGCGTTTTCAGTATCATGTTTACAAAGAATAGATGAAAAAAAAAAAGAGATTCAGGCATTAATAATGGCACCAACAAGAGAGTTAGCTATTCAAATTCATAAAGTAGCATCAGATTTAGGAACTTTTATGTGTGAAAAAGGATTAGAAGTAAAATTAGTAATAGGTGGAAAAGCAATGGAATCAGATGTAAAAGAATTAGAAAGTAAACCACAGATAATTGTAGGAACACCTGGAAGAGTTCATGATTTAATCAGAAGAAAAAAAATAAATACTAAGACGATAAAATTAATGATTTTAGATGAGGCTGATGAGATGTTGTCTTCAGGATTTAAGGAGCAAGTATATAATATCTTTCAATATTTATCTAATGATGTTCAATTATGTTTATTTAGTGCAACATTACCATTAGATATTCAGAATCTAACAGAGAAATTTATGAGAGATCCAGTAAAAATTTTAGTAAAAACAGAAGCAATTACATTAGAAGGTATTAAACAATATTTTGTTGCTGTAGAAAATGATAATGCTAAGTATGAAACATTGAAAGATTTATTTACAGCATTAGCAGTAAGTCAATGTATAATTTATTGTAATAGTATTAAGCGAGTATCAGATTTGGCTGAAGCATTACAGAAGGACGGATTTCCAGTTTCAGCGATACATAGTGCTTTAGAAAGGGATGAAAGAGATGGTGCCTATAAAGAATTTTGTAGTGGAAAAACACGAGTATTAATTTCAACAAATTTAACTGCTAGAGGAATTGATGTTCAACAAGTAAGTAAAGTAATAAATTTTGATATTCCCAAAAATATTCATCAATATATCCATAGAATTGGACGATCGGGTAGATGGGGAAGAAAAGGAATGGGAATAAATTTTGTGACACGCAGAGACATAAAGAAATTAAAGGAAATAGAAGAATATTATGATACACAAATAGAGGAATTACCAGTAAATTTTGAAAACAATGCGTAAATCATTCATTAATTAATTAAATAAATTTATTAATGAGTAGTAATTTTGAATTACCAATTTATTATTTAGAAAACAAAGAAAAATTAGATGAAAATATTAAAGAAGATTTAGAATTTAACAAAGTTACTGATTCAAGTGAGGAAAGACCAAGTTTATTAGAAAAAATATATAAACCAACATCCAAAATAGGTAAAATATATTTACCAAAACAAGGTGAATATTTTACCAATAATAAATTATTTTTAAAACAAACACAAGACATAATAAGTAAATTAAAAGAAAATCAAGCTCATAAAAATTATATTCAAAAATATGATGAGTTTTACGATTTATGGAATAAAATAAGAGAAGATGAAAATTTCATAGATCGATATTACTATTGTGATGTTAACTTTTTTAAATTTTTAAATCATAATTCTTTCTTTCTTCAATTACTTAGTCTATATAATTTATTCTCACCTGTATTATCTCTCTGTATTCCTATCTTAATGCTTATAGTTCCTTTTTTTATGTTAAAATTTTCTGGAGTGCCTATTACTTTATCATCTTATATAGAAGTCCTTCAAAAAATATTTTCTAAACATGCCTTAGGTAATTTTAGTAATATAATGAAAGAAGTATCATGGGAAAAAAGATTTTATGCCCTTGTATCAATCGGATTTTATTTATTTTCTATTTATCAAAATTCTCTCGTATGTTATAGATTTTATCAAAATTTCAAAAAAATTCATGATGATTTATTTTTGTTAATTGATTATTTAAATATTTCTATTAAAAATATGAATGATTATTCAATACTTATTTCAAAACATAATACTTATCATCCCTTTTTAACTTCTATGGAAAACTATAAAAATAAATTGACTTGTTTAGTAGATAATTTAAATAAAATAAATAAATTTACTTTCTCTCATAAAAAATTACATGAAATCGGTTATGTAATGAAATGTTATTATGATATTCATATTAAAGATGATATTAAAGATATAATTGAATACAGTTTTGGTTTTAACGCATATACAGAACATTTACAAAGTATACAAGAATTATATAGAGAGAAATTAATTAAAAAATGTAAATTCGGAAGAAAATTAAAATTTAAGAATATTTATAATGCTTATTTACTAGATAAAACACCTATTAAAAATAATATTTCTTTCGATAAGAATATTATTGTAACAGGACCGAATGCTTCTGGTAAAACCACTATGTTAAAATCCATCTTATTTAATCTTATTTTCTCTCAATCTTACGGTTTTGGTTTCTATGATAATGCTACTATTCCACTTTATAATAAAATTCATTGTTATTTAAATATACCTGATACATCTGGTAGAGATAGTTTATTTCAAGCTGAGGCAAGACGATGTAAAGAAATTATTGATTCTTTTAAAAGTAAAGAAAAACATTTTTGTATATTTGATGAATTATTTTCTGGAACTAACCCCAATGAAGCATGCTCTAGTTCATATGGATTTGTAAAATACATGTTAAACAAAAAAGTAGATTTTATTTTAACTACTCATTTACATGAACTTTGCTATAAATTAGATAACTCAATTCAAAATCTAAATATGGAAGTTATTGAAGGTGATAATTATACTTTTGAATACTCCTATCAAATTAAACACGGTATTTCATCCATTAAAGGAGGAATAAAAGTATTAAAAGATTTATCTTTTCCTAATGAAATTATTGAAGATTCTATTTTATTTAGATCTAATTATTAAATTCGTTTGTAATTACTTAAATAAATATTTTAAATAATTAATAATGTATGAATTTTTAGCCCATCCAATTACCTTATTATGTTTAGGCACAATATTTATATTAATTGCTTTATTATTTTTCTATTTCAAAAGAACATTTTCTTTACTAGAACATGCTCAAATGGAACAAGCTAGAGTATTACAACATTTTATTACTAATGTGGAAATGTCTAAATTACAATCTCAACAAAGAGGTGCTTCATTACCGTCAACCAGTCAAGACAATAACAGTGATAACCAACCATTAATAAATGTTAGTGATGATGAAAAATCTGATGATGACTCTGATGATGACTCTGATGATGACTCTAATGATGACTCTGATGATGACTCTAATGATGACTCTATAATAGACATCCAAGCATCAGAAGAACTAGAAAGTAATGAAAAAGAAATTAAAGTAATTCATCTAGAAAATAGTCATTTAGAAGAAGTTAATGATTTAGAGATTCAAGAATTAGAAAAGAGTGATGATAATGATGACGATGATGATGATGATGATGATGATGATGATGATGATGATGATGATGAGAGTGGAGATAATGAAGAAACAAAGGTAGAAGAATTACCAGAATCTTTAGAAAGTGTAAATTTAGATAAAATAGAAAGTGTAAATTTAGATAAAATAGAAAGTATAAATGTTTCTGTGGATTATAAAAATATGAATGTAAATGCTCTAAAATCAATAGCTAAGGAAAAGGGATTGCTAAGCGATGGAGAAAAAAAAACAAAAAAAGAATTAATTAAATTGTTAGAAGAACATAAATAAATACATTTTCTCTGTTAGTATATATAAATGAGTTGGGGAACTTGTACTTCAGGATCAAATAATATACATTTTGATTTTCCACCAATAATGAGTGATGGAAGAAATTTTGCTAGATGGCAGCCAGGAGCAGTTATAAATCAACAAATAAGACAAGAAAATGATATTAAATCTAATTGGCAATATAGACAATTTCTAACTGAAAATGCTGATTCAATTATTAAATCTAATCAAATAGAAGCATGTGATAATTGTTGTTACTGTCCCGCAATGAAAGTTGGAGAACCTATTTCTAATTCTCCATTTTTATATAAGTCTTGTATGGAAAAATCACAACCATATGGTTATGAAGATAGTAATTTAAAAAATTTATATTTATCTTCCTACCAACTTCAATGTAGAATGGTTGCTCCTATTTTAACACAAGACCAATATTTAACACAAAAATATCCTAATCCTAATTAAATTTATTTAATTTATAATTAACTAATTAAATAAATAAACATGTTATAAATAATGAAGTTATTAAGTATTGATGTAGGTATAAAAAATTTAGCTTTATGTTTAATCGAATTAGATAAAGAAAACAAATATAGTATTGAAAAATGGGATGTAATAAATTTATGTAATGAAGTTAAACAATCATGTGAATGTGGAAAAAACGCTTCCTATACCTTTAATAATAAGTTCTATTGTAAAAAACATTCAAAGAACAGCAATAAAAATATATTATGTAAAGAATTGGAAGAAAATAAATTAAAAAAAATAAAAATTAAAGATTTAAAAGAACTATTAAAAAAGGAAAATATACCTTTTCCCCAAGATAAAAGTAAACCAATAATAATTGATTATTTAAAAACCTATTTACCCACTCATTTTGTTATGCCATTTAACAATACAATAAAAACAAATGATTTAAGTTTAATAGATATCGGATTAAATATGAAAGAATTATTAGACCAATTATATGAAAATATAAAAATAGATAAGGTAATTATTGAAAATCAGATAAGTCCTATAGCAAATAGAATGAAAACATTACAAGGAATGATAGCTCAATACTTCATTATGAATAATGTCGTAAATATTGAATTTATATCTGCTTCTAATAAATTAAAAGATTTTAACACAAATAAGAATACTACATATTCAGAAAGAAAAAAAAAAGGGATAGAAATTTGCGAAGAATTGCTTGTTAATAATGAATGTTTAAATAAATATTTAGTAATGTTTGTAGAAAGTAAAAAAAAAGATGATTTAGCTGACTGTTTTTTACAAGGTTTATGGTATTTAAAGGAAAATTATAAAATAATATATAATTAATGTGTTTGATTTAAAATTAAAGTTTCTTATTAAATCATAATGGCAGAAATAATTGATATAAGTGATTTAGACACTGGCAAAACAATTAATATTAATAACTCTATTGGGAATTTGGAAGAAATTAATGTGGGTGGAAGCACATCATCTAATTTTGGAACTGGTATTGAACTTCTAATGAACGATAAAAAAAAAATTTCAGGTAAGTCAGGCGGATTATCCTCAGATATAGATATTAATGATTTAAATAATTTAGAAGATGAATTAAATGATTTAACTTTACCCAAAAAAAGTATGAAAGATGCTCGGTCTGATATTTTCTCTGGAAGTTTTAAATTAAAAGAAGAGGATAACCTATCAATTCCAGATGAAACCAATACAACCCCTCCTACAGAACCTATTAATTTAGGACAATCCACCAAAGAACAATCCGAAGAGGAAAAGAAAACTTGGGATGGATTTGGAAAGTTTAATAATATTCCTATTAATCCAGAAGTATCTAAGCCTCATGTAGAACCACAAATGTCAAAAGAAGATATGTTAAAGGAAAAATTCAAATATTTACAAAAACTTGAAGATTTGGAAAAAAAGGGTATTAAGCTAACTAAAAAATATGATATGGAATCCAACCTTTTAGAGATGAAGGGTGAATATGAAACTATTATTGCTGAAAAAGAAAAGAAGAACTCTGTTAAGTTCCAAGGAAAAATGTTAATGGCATGTATAACTGGAATAGAATTTTTAAATAATAGATTTGATCCTTTTGATGTAAAACTTGATGGATGGTCTGAACAAATTAATGAAAATATTGATGATTATGATGAAATCTTTTCTGAACTTCATGAAAAATATAAATCTAAAGCTTCAATGGCACCAGAACTAAAACTTATGTTTCAATTAGGTGGTAGTGCTTTAATGGTCCATATGACAAATAGTATGTTTAAATCTGCTATGCCAGGTATGGATGACATTATGAGACAAAATCCTGACTTGATGCAGCAATTTACCCAGGCAGCTGTTAATACTATGGGTCAATCTAGTCCTGGATTAGGTGGATTGATGGGTTCTATGATGGGTGGTGGTCCTCCGCAAATGCCACGCCAACAACCCGAATTTTCTCCTATGAATAACGGACCTCCCCCTGGTCCTATAGCAACTCAAGGTCCTAACTCTGCTCCTCCTCCTGTTAGACCTGGATATGTTCCTCTTTCTAATAGACCAGATATAAATGCTAGTAGAGATATTCCTGCTCCTGAAAGAAGTAGACGACCTGAAATGAAGGGACCATCTGATATTTCTAACTTACTTTCTGGTTTGAAAGTTAAAAAGACAACAAATGTAAATATTCAAAATGATAACGATGAAAAAGGTAGCACTATTAGTATTAGTGAATTAAAAGAAATGCAAAATGATAATATTCCTGTTCGTTCCAAACGGAGAAAATCCGAACGAAATACCGTCTCATTAGACATTTAAATAAATAATTAATCATATTATTTTTAGTTATTTATTTTCTTTTACACCATTTCAACTTACCTACTCCATAACAATCTTCATCATGAGCTTCTAATTTTCCTGTTTCGGAATTAGTTTTCAAATACTTATTACCAGTAGTTTTATTAAAATTTAATCCTTTAAACCCAAACCCTTGAGTAGTAGTCCTTCCCTTTCTTTTTTTAGTTCTTTTTTTTTTCTTATTACCTCCTTTTAATGGTAGTTTTCCTAACATCATGTCCCTTAAATCCTGCTCTGTCTGGCGATTTTCATATTGAGTAACAGCTTTCTGTTTTTTTTTATTCTTAGATATAAATATTTCCTTTTTTTTATTTGGTTTTGGACTATTTGGCTGTTTAGTACTTGGAGAAAATGATATTGATTTACGAGTTTTATTTACAGACTCTTTAATTGGAGGAATAGTTGGTTTACTAGAACCAATACCTCCACCTTTTCTTTTTACCTTTTTAGATTTCTTTTTTTTACAACCTTTTTGCTTTCTTCTTCTTCTTTTTCCTCCTTCTTGATGCTGTTCAAAATCATCAAATTCTTTTTTTATTTCCGTTTGTAAATCATACAAGTTTAAATTTAAATCAATTGCTTTTTCATCAATTATATCATCTAACATTTTATTTAAATATTGTAATTCT
>Ga0233432_10000189_pt1 | contig 57751 bp, 72 predicted proteins | sample SI_122_August201_6_FD_179870 | JGI IMG/M metagenome (GOLD analysis project Ga0233432, IMG submission 179870) | Seawater microbial communities from Saanich Inlet, British Columbia, Canada - SI_122_August2016_10_MG | ecosystem: Environmental > Aquatic > Marine > Inlet | place: Canada: British... | reverse complement strand
TGGGTATGTCTTGAAGGTCGGGGAACTGGCGTATCAGGACGGGGACAAGTTTCCAGATGGTCCGTGGTGCGCGAAGGGTGATTGGGTAATGTTTGCCCGTTACGCGGGTTCGCGGTTCAAGATCGACGGTGGCGAGGTCCGTATTCTTAATGATGACGAGGTTTTGGCTAAAATCTCTAATCCTGAAGATATTTTGCATTTCTAGGAGAAAAAAATGGCAGAAAACGATCAAATTGAGTTAGAACTAGAGAGTTCTGAAGAAACGGAGGTTTCGGTAGAGCCTAACGTTGACGCGGACCAGTTCGAACAAGCGGAAAGCGCCACGCAATCGCGCATAAATCGTCTTACAAAGAAGATGCGAGAGGCGGAGCGTCGTGAAAACGAGGCTTTGAACTACGCAAAGCAGGTCCAAGCCGAGGCAAATTCGTTAAAACAGCGTATGTCCAGCTTGGATAACAGTTACGTCAACGAATATACCACGCGTGTAGAGACACAGCTTGCTCAAACTGAAAAAGAGATGGCTCGTGCTATGGAGTTGGGAGATACTCAGGCTGCGGTAGAGGCTCAACGCAAGTTAACGTCGCTATCTATAGAGAACGACAGGGCTTCTCAGGCTAAAATGCAGCAAGAGCGTCAAAAAGAGGCTGCGTCACAACAACCGCAGCAACAGGCTCAACCGCAGCAACAACAGATGCGCCGTCCTGACCGAAAGGCCGAGGATTGGGCAGAAAAGAACGAGTGGTTTGGTCAAGACGAAGCCATGACTTTTGCGGCTTTTGGAATCCACAAGAAGTTGGTGGAAGAAGAAGGGTTTGACCCGCAGAGCGATGACTACTATAATGAGTTAGATCAGCGCATTTCTGAAAAGTTCAGAACGCCTGCAAATAACACCAGTAGACGGCCCGCACAGACGGTTGCTGGAGTTTCAAGAAGTACCTCTGGGCGCAGCACTGGAAAGAAGGTTAGACTCACTCCTAGCCAAGTCGCAATAGCGAAGAAATTGGGTGTGCCACTAAGCGAATACGCGAAATACGTGAAGGATTAAGGCTATGACAGACAGAACTCCTCGCGCTAACAAAACTAGGGAAAAGACGGCTGCGCGTAAGCCGTGGGCTCCCCCGTCTATGCTAGACGCACCGCCTGCACCGGATGGTTACAAGCACCGTTGGATTCGTTCAGAAACTCGGGGCTTTGATGACACGAAGAACATTAGCGCCAAGATGCGCGAAGGTTGGGAACTTGTTCGTCAAGACGAATACCCTGACTTTGAGTCTCCGGTAGTTGAAACAGGTAAATATGCGGGTGTGTTTGGGGTTGGCGGATTGATGCTGGCTCGTATCCCAGAGGAAACAGTAGCGGAAAGAACGGCTTATTTCTCCAGTAGAAATAGGGACCAGATGGACGCGGTTGACTCTGACATGTTACGAGAGAATGCACATTCTACCATGACGATCACTAAACCTGATCGTCAATCTCGTGTAACCTTTGGTGGACCTAGAAAGAATTAGCTCCACCTTTAATGGAGAAAGATAATGGCGAATACAGACACGTCTTATGGTCTTCGTCCGATAAGCAGACAGGGTTCTTCTGTTTCTTCTACGGGCATGACCGAGTATCGTATCGCATCTGACAACTCTAACCCTATCTTTAACGGCATGGCGGTTATTCCGTTAGCTGGTGGTGTTATTGACGATCTGCAAGCTGCGGCTGGTGGTAACGTTTCAATAGCAGGGGTTTTTGGTGGATGTGAGTACGTTTCAAGCACTACCGGAAAACCAGTGTTTTCTAACTATTGGCCCGGATCAGGCGCTGACAGCGACTTTCCCGTAAGGGCTTTCTTGTATGACGATCCTAATCAGTTGTTTCGGATTGCAACATCCAATGTTGTAGCTGCGGCAAATACTGAAGCAGAGATTCGTGCGGCGGTTTTTGCAAACATTGCGTTTGCAACAGGTAACAGCGGTTCGACTTCTACTGGATTGTCTTCAGCCACGGCTGACTTGAACACAATCGCAACCACCAACACTTTGGCTCTCAGAATTATGGGTATCTTAGACGATCCTGCTAATAATGACTTCACAAGTGCGGGTATCCCTCTCATTGTTCGTATAAACAACCACTTCAATGCGCCTACGGGCTCTATTGTGGCGGCTACTGTTTCTACGACAGGCGTATAAGGAGCTTAAATTATGGCTATTTCTCGCGCACAACTAGCGAAAGAGCTAGAACCGGGACTGAACGCATTGTTTGGGCTTGAGTACGGACGTTACGAAAACGAACATAGCGAAATCTTTGAAGAAGAAAGCTCGGATCGGGCCTTCGAAGAAGAAGTTATGCTCGGAGGTTTTGCAACGGCACCTGTAAAAAGTGAAGGCGGCGCGGTTTCTTTTGACGATGCTCAAGAGACTTACACTGCACGTTATTCCCACGAAACCATTGCGCTTGCGTTCTCTATCACAGAGGAAGCAATCGAAGACAATCTGTATGATCGTCTGGCTTCGCGGTACACTAAAGCGTTGGCTCGTTCGATGGCTACGACAAAGCAAATCAAGGCTGCGTCTATCCTGAACAACGCGTTTTCGACGGGTGCTAATGCAATAGGTGACGGCGCAGCATTGTGTTCTTCGGCTCACCCTTCACTGTCCGGCAACCAGCGAAACTTGCTGTCTACAGCGGCTGATCTTAACGAGACTTCGTTGGAGCAGATGTTGATTGACATTGCAGGGTTCACTGACGAGCGTGGTTTAAAAATCGCGGTTCGCGGTACGAAGCTCATTATTCCAAAAGAGCTTCAGTTTATTGCAGAGCGGGTTATGAACTCCAATCTGCGTAGCGGCACTGCGGACAACGACAACAACGCGATGAAGAACATGGGCATGTTGCCAGAAGGAGCGGTTGTAAACCACTTCCTTACTGACACAGACGCGTTCTTTATTAAGACGGATGCCTCTAACGGCTTCAAGTACTTTAACCGTGCTGCGATCAAGACTGCTATGGAAGGCGATTTTGATACGGGCAACATGCGGTTTAAAGCGCGTGAGCGTTACTCGTTTGGCGTATCAGATTGGCGTTGCGTCTTCGGAACACCCGGAGCGTAAATCACGCACAGTCTTGTGTTTTAAGGGGCAGCTTCGGTTGCCCCTTTCTTTTTTTCTGATATATGGTATTGTTGTTTTATCCCTGACAGCCACAAGATGTGGCTGACTAACCCAAGACAGGAGATTGACATGGGTACTACAACATTTAACGGACCAGTTCGGTCTGAAAACGGCTTTGAAACCGTATCTAAAAATGCGACTACTGGTGCTATTACCATTACCAGTGGTTCGAAAATGGGAACTGAAGCTGCTAGCGGTGCTGGCATTGAAGGAACTGCTGCTGTTTACGTTACGCAAGTAGAGCGTTTTAAAAGCGATACCGCAACAAACGTAAACATCGTAAAAACAACTATTATGATTGATCTTACGGGTTTGCGTTCAACTGCGGCTGGTGACATCATTGGTAAAGATGGTTCTGGCGTTGCTTACATTGGTCGCGTTACAACGGCAAATCAAGGTACAGTATTCGGCGTAACCATGCTGTGCCTTGAAACCCCAGCAGGCGGTGATCCAGATATTAATTTGCATTCTGCTACTGAAGCTACAGGTGTTGAAGATACACCTATTTCTGATTTAACTGAGACTTTGATTATTAACTCAGGTGATTTGGCAGCAGGTAGTTTGGTCGCTGGTGGCGATATTGCAGCAGATCAATATCTTTACCTAACTGCGGGTGCAACAACAGATGCAGATTATACAGCGGGTAGATTACTTATTACAATCACTGGCTATGACATTGCTTCTTAACCTAACATAAGGAGTAATTAATATGGCAGATGCTGTAACGTCACAGACACTTATAGACGGCGGCAAACAAGTCGTCATGAAATTCACAAACGTTTCGGATGGAACGGGTGAGAGTGCTGTAACCAAGGTAGATGTTTCTGCGTTAAACACCAGCGTGGATGGGGACACCTGTACGGGTGTTGTTATTGAGCGCATTTGGTGGCAGTGCATTGGTATGAAAGTTAAGATTTTGTTTGACGCAACTACGGATGCGTTTTGCATTGAGCTTGGTGAGAACCAGAGTGGGGATCACGACTACACTGCGTTTGGCGGTTTAACCAACAACGCGGGCAGCGGAAAGACGGGTGATCTTAACTTCACTACAGTTGGACACTCTAGCGCGGACACCTACACGATAATTTTGTACATGCGTAAGAAGTATGACTAAGGGCAAGATGCCTGCGCGAAACAAGAAGAATTTCCGCTCCACTAAATCTGGGGCGGGAATGACTGAGGATGGTGTAAAAGCCTACAGAGCTAAAAACCCCGGATCGAAGCTTCAAACGGCGGTTACAGGCAAGGTTAAAGCGGGAAGCAAAGACGCCAAGCGGCGCAAGTCTTTCTGTGCGCGGTCCGCGGGTCAGATGAAGAAGTTTCCAAAGGCTGCTAAAGACCCCAACAGTCGTTTGCGCCAAGCTAGAAAAAGGTGGAAGTGCTAATGGCTAAAACAGGTTTATACGACAACATACATAAAAAACGAAAGCGCATTGCTGCCGGATCAAAAGAAACCATGCGAAAACCGGGAACAAAGGGCGCGCCCACGGCAGCAAATTTTGCCGCAGCGGCAAAGACCGCTCAACCACAACGCGCCGCCACAGGAGGAGAGATGAGGAAATCTAACATGAAGAAAAAAGGTTACGCTAAGGGTGGTGCAGCAAAGAAGATGAAAGCGGGTGGTGCCGTTAAAAAGATGAAGGCTGGCGGCGCAATGATGAAGAAAAAGGGTTAATCGAATATTCGATAATCTATACAACGAGGAATGACATGACAGTTTCTAGCAGCGTAGATTTTGAGTTAGATGTAGCCGAGTACATTGAAGAAGCTTTTGAACGCTGTGGTTTGGAAGTTCGAACGGGTTACGATCTTAAAACAGCCAAGCGGTCTTTAAATTTAATGTTAGCCGAGTGGGCTAACCGCGGTTTAAACCAGTGGACTATTTCTCAAAGAACCGCGACCCTGACTCAGGGGACGGGAGAGTACGCTTTATTGCCGGACGTTATTGATATTTTATCTGCGGTAATCCGCAGGGATGATGTTGATTACTCTTTACTTAGACTGAGTAGAGAAGAGTATCAAACCATACCAGAAAAATCCTCTCAGGGGCGACCTAATCAATTTTTCTTAGACAGGCAGGTTACTCCTAGCTTAAAACTGTGGCCCACGCCGGAAAACGCTACGGATGTTGTATATTACAACGCCCTTACTCGGATGGATGATGCCGACACTTACATCAACACCGTGGACATGCCGTTTCGGTTTTACCCGTGTTTAGCTGCGGGATTAGCGTATTACATTTCTATAAAGCGGGCCCCGCAACGCGTTCAGTTGTTAAAGGCGGTGTATGAAGAAGAATTTGAGCGGGCTATGACAGAAGACAGGGACAGAGCTTCGTTTAACGTAGTTCCTCAATACCAGTATTTTAGGACAGGCTGATGGGTAGGTTTGCCAGCGGTAAAAATGCTCTTGCGATATCAGACCGTTCCGGTTTTCGATACAGGTATAAAGATATGCGACGGGAGTGGAATGGCCTGCTGGTTGGTAAGGACGAGTTTGAGCCAAAACAACCGCAACTAGGTCCGTTTAGAACAGTTTCTGATCCACAAGCCTTAAAAGACGCTAGGCCGGAGCAAAACCTTGCAGAGATAGATGCTATTGAGTATGGCTTTAACCCTGTAGGTTATCGCGGTGATGCTTTGGGTTTAACGGGCAATAGACTAAAGGCTGAAGGGTCTGTAGGAGAGGTCACGGTGACAACATGAGCTACACATATACAACTCTGAAGCAGACTATAAAAGATTATACAGAAAACGACGAAACTACGTTTGTTAATAATCTTCCCGTATTTATTCGTAATACAGAAGAGCGTATTTTAAAAAACGTGCAGTTAAGCTTGTTTCAACGTAACGCCAGCGGAACAATGACCTCTTCCAATAAGTTTTTGTTTTGTCCGTCAGATTTTTTGGCACCGCTTTCCTTGGCTTATACTGACTCTAGCAGTAATCAAGTGTTTTTAGATTTCAAAGATTTAGACTTTATTCAGTCGTTCAACCCTAATCCTGCAACTACAGGAAGCCCAAGGTATTATGGTCAGTTTGATGTAGATAATTTTATAATTGGACCAACGCCGAATAGCAGTTACGCCGTTGAATTACATTATTTATACAGACCAGTAAGCCTGACTATTAGTACGTTTACGTTAACAATGACCAGCGTAAGTGGCACCTTTACTACTTCGGATACCATCACTGGATCGTCCAGCGCACAATCTACAACGGTTAATGCGGTGCCATCATCTACAACGTTGACAGTAAAAATACCTGCGGGGGACTTTACGGTAGGAGAAACCTTAACGGGTAGCTCTAGCGGAGCAACGGGAACGCTGTCTTCTATTGGAAGCGACACAACCGAGTCATGGCTTAGTGAAAACGCAGAAGTGGCTTTGCTGTATGGCAGCTTAATGGAAGCCTACGTGTTTATGAAGGGCGAACAAGACTTGCAGGTTCTGTATGAAAAGCGTTTTGGTGAAGCGATTATGGGCCTTAAAATGCTTGGCGAGGCTAAAGAAGTTACTGATGAGTACCGTACAGGTCAGATCGTAAGGGCTAAACAATGAATAACATGTCTTTCGGAGAGTTTAAGGTTGATGTTCAAACCACTAACAATCGTGGAGCAACTCCTGAAGAAGTGGCGCACCGTTGCGTAGGTAAGATCGTTGCTTTCTCTGAGGACGCGCACCCTACGTTGCGGGACCAAGCGATTGCATACCGAGATAGCATTGAGAAGCTGCTGGTCATCTATATGAAACAGGCTATCCAAAGTGACAGAACTACGGTATATAATGCAATTAAGGAAGCAGGTCATCCTACGTTGGCCGAATATATAAGGAAAATGTAATGGCTTTTACAGGGAACTTCTTGTGTACCTCTTTTAAAAAAGAACTGATGACGGCTACACACAACTTTACCGCAGCGAGTGATCAATTTAAATTAGCGTTGTATGATAACAGCGCCAGTTTTACCGCAGCAACTACGGCTTATACCAGTAGTAACGAAATTAGCGGCACTAACTATACGGCGAAAGGTCAGTTTTTAACCAGTGTGACACCAACCACTAGCGGCACAACGGCGCTTACAGACTTTGCTGACGAGGTGTTTTCCAACGTAACAATCTCGTCTGTTCGTGGCGCGTTGATTTACAATGAGGCTGCAGCGAGTGACCCGTCAGTGTGTGTTTTGGATTTTGGTAGTGATAAATCGGCTAGTTCTGGCGATTTTACGATTGTTTTTCCCACCGCAGACGCAAGTAACGCAATTATTAGAATAGCGTGACATGGCAATATCTCTTGGAAATCGTGCAAAAATGTCTACCAGTACCACGGGTACTGGAACGATTACCTTGGGCAGCGCCCTGTCAGGGTATCAAACGTTTGCACAGGCGGGAATTACCAACGGTCAAACGGTGCGTTATGCCATAAATGATGGGGCTGCTTTTGAAATAGGCAGCGGCACTTATACATCTAGCGGCACTACGCTCACGCGGTCTGTTACGGAAAGTTCCAACTCTGACAGTGCTATTACGCTTAGTGGTAGCGCGGAAGTGTTTGTTACAGCAACTGTTGCGGATTTGTTTATCAACGATGGCGCTTCCAACTTAACCACAACAGGGGTTGGAACTTTTGCCTCCTTAGACATAAGCGGTGATGTTGATGTTGATGGTACATTAGAAGCTGATGCAATCACAGTTAATGGTACGGCTTTAGCTACAGTTATTGCAGGTACAACAGTCACAAACGCAACTAATTCTGCTCACGTTTTAGTTACGGACAATGAAAGTACAAACGAAGAAAACCTTATTGCTTTCGTAGAGGGTGCAACATCAAGTACAGGCAATGTTGGCTTGGAAATGGATGGCAACTTTGCTTATAACCCAAGTACGGGAACAGTTAGTGCCACCGTTTTTAAAGGTAACATTGATGCTGTAGATGGGGATTTTGATGGCACATTAGAAGCTGACGCTATAACATTAAACGGCACCGCAGTAACAGCCACTGCTACTTTAGACACGGGAATTTCAAACAACAACGTGCCTAAGTTTACTAGCGGTGTTGCTGATAATGATTTCTTGCGAGTGGATGGCACGGCTATTGAGGGCAGGTCAGCTTCAGAAGTGTTGTCTGATATTGCCGCAGCACCAGCGGCAGGAAGTTCAAACATTGTTACGACCGGCGCACTAAACTCAGGTTCAATAACTTCTGGATTTGGAGCTATTAATAACGGTTCAAGCAACATCACCACAACAGGCGTGGGAACGTTTGCTTCTCTTGATATAAGTGGTGACATTGATGTTGATGGAACGACCAACCTTGATGCCGTGGATATTGATGGCGCAGTTCAGCTAGATGCTACCTTAACGGTAGGCGTTGATGATACGGGATACGATGTAAAGTTTTTTGGCGATGCGGCTAGTGCGTTTATGCAGTGGGATGCAAGCGCAGACGATTTAATTCTCGGTGGCGCAGCGGGTCTTATTGTTCCTGAAGGTCAGTTTACTTTAGGCTCTACCGCAGTTACGTCTACTGGGGCGGAACTCAACATTCTTGATGGCGTTACGTCTAACGCAACTGAAATAAACATATTAGACGCTATCACAAGAGGCAGCATTGTTTATGGTAACTCTAGCGGGGCAACCGCTAGATTAGCTGCTGGTGATGCGGATCAAGTTTTAACGTCTGATGGAACAGATATATCTTGGGCAGACGCGGGTGGTGGTGGCACTACTATACCGAGTGGTACGTTGATGTTATTTAATCAAACGGCTGCACCCACAGGTTTTACAAAGGTTACTACTCATAACGACAAGGCTTTAAGGATAACTGACGGCACTGTCGGCACGGGTGGTTCTGTGGCTTTTGAAACAGCGTTTGCTTCACAGGCAGTTTCTGTTGCAGCTACAACCATATCTACATCAACAATGCCGTCACACAATCACTCCTACAACCTTTACGGATTGATTCCTGCGGTAACCAATAAAATCGGCTCTTCTGGTGCGGGTTATGGAGCGACAAACACTGTGACAAGCACGGGTAGCGGTGGTTCTCACACCCACACAGGCACGGCCATAGATTTAGATGTAGCATATGTTGATGTAATCATAGCTTCGAAAGACTAGCATGAAAATGGAACCAAAAGCCAACTGTCCGTTAAATAAGTTTAAACCCTGCAAACAATTAGATTGTGCTTGGTTTATAAAAATTGCTGGGCATAACCCCAACACAGGCGCGGACACCGAGGAGTGGGGCTGTTCTATAGCATGGTTGCCTGTTCTTTTAATTGAAAACAGTCAACAACAGAGAGGCACGGGTGCCGCAGTAGAAAGTTTTAGAAATGAAATGGTTAAAACAAATCTTGAAACAGCCAATGCTATTGTTCAAAGCGTAAGCAGCCATAAAAACTTATTGGGGAGAAATTAAATGACCTTAACAATACTTCCTTCCGACAATTTTTGTTCGGTAAACGGGGCGGGTTTGCATGACGATTTAACCTCTTGTTCTGTTCCAGCAAATATATGGGCGTTACAGTGGGATGGCACCTCCGGTCACATAGAGTTTACCGATAAAAATAACGAGGAAATATCAACGTTACCTTCTTGGGCAACGGCTTGCGCGGATACTACAGCAAGCAGACTAGCCGCTATTCAACACGCTTTAGATAATCCAACAGACGAAGATTTGGCTGTGCAGCATAGAGGAACTAGAAACTTTCTTTTGCAAAATTCTGATTGGGTTGTAACAAAAGCATTAGAAGCGGGTGATTCTGTTCCTTCCGCGTGGGTTACTTATCGAACCGCTTTGCGTAATATAACTAACCACTCTAACTGGCCTAACCTAACAGACGGTGATTGGCCTGTGGAGCCAAGCTGATGCTAGGCTTTTCCTCCCTTGCTGGAAGCCCCCTTGCCGACTCTGGTAGTACTTCTGCAACGGTAGCTGTTACGGGAGTAGCTGGGACAGGTGCTGTAGGGTCTGTCTCTGTAACAGGTTTCGCTAATGTGTCCGTTACAGGAGTATCTGGGACAGGTGCTGTAGGCACTACCACATATATATTTAGCTATTCGGTCACGGGCGTTTCTGGAACGGGAGCAGTTGGCTCCACTACGACTACTTCTTCCGCAGATATTTCTGTTACGGGCATTGCCGGTACAGGCGCAATTGGTTCTACTACGACTACTTCTTCCGCAGATATTTCTGTTACGGGCGTTTCTGGCACGGGAGCAATTGGTTCTACTACGACTACTTCTTCAGCGAACATTTCTGTCACGGGCATTGCCGGTACAGGCGCAATTGGTTCTACTACGACTACTTCTTCCGCAGATATTTCTGTCACGGGCATAGCAGCTACAGGCGCAGTTGGCTCTGTATCTACCAGAGTTGACAACCCTGTATCGGTTACAGGTGTTGCGAGTACAGCGAAAGTGGGAAATGTTTTAGTTTGGTCAAAAATAGAACCCTCGCAAAATTCAAGTTTCTCTGCTATAAGTCCCTCGCAAAATTCAAGTTTCTCTGCTATAAGTCCCTCACAAACACCGTCTTGGACCGATATCGCGGCATAGGATAATGACATGAGTACATATGTAAACGATTTAAGGTTAGAAGAGATTGGTACTGGCGAAGCGTCTGGTACGTGGGGTACTAAAACCAACGCTAACCTTGAGCTTATTGGCGAGGCATTTTCATACGGCTCTGAAGCTATAGCGGATGCGTCTACACACACTATTACAATGGCTGACGGCACTTCGGATCAAGCCCGTTCATTCTACCTTAAATGTACCGGCGGCGGTCAAGCCTGTACGGTCACACTGGCACCTAACACTGTGTCTAAGGTTTGGATAATTGAAAACGCTACCAGCGCAACGCTAACTTTTTCTCAAGGATCAGGGGCCACCGTTGCAGTAGCCGCTGGCGAAGTTAAAATGATTGCAACTGATGGTCTGGGTTCAGGGGCCGTTGTTTATGATTTGCTGACAGACGTTAACTTAGCGGGAACCACGGCCCTTGCAACTTTAAAGTTGGGTGGCACAACAGTTACTTCTACGGGTGCTGAATTAAACATACTAGACGGTGTTACGTCCACCGCTGCTGAGTTAAATATATTAGCCGGTGTGACAGCTACTGCGGCAGAGTTAAACTATAATGATACAGGCGCGGCGGTTGGCACTGTTGTTGCCAGTAAGACGGTAACAGCAGACGCTAATAAAGATGTAGCAAGCCTTCGCAATCTTACGATTACGGGTGAGTTAGACGCAGCTACATTAGATATTAGCGGTGATGCAGACATAGACGGTACAACAAACTTAGATGCGGTGGATATTGACGGCGCGGTGCAAGTCGATGCAACTTTTACTGTTGGAGTTGATGACACTGGTTATGATGTTAAGTTTTTTGGAGATACTGCTAGTGCATTTATGCAGTGGGATGCTAGTGCAGATGATCTGATATTGGGTGGGGCGGCTGGAATTGTTGTTCCAGACGGAAAATTAACGCTTGGATCAACGGCGGTTACCGCTACTGGAACTGAGTTAAATTTTGTTGATGGCGTTACAAGTTCTATTCAAACTCAGATAGACGCGGCGGTAGCTCAAACTCCTTCTGGCGCAGTAATGCCTTTTGCTATGTCGTCGGTTCCATCTGGATGGTTGGAGTGTAACGGTGCAGCAGTATCTCGTTCCACATATTCTTCCCTGTTTAGTGCGATAGGCACAACCTATGGTGTTGGTGATGGGTCATCAACATTTAATGTTCCAGACATGCGAGGGGAGTTTCCAAGAGGTTGGGACAACTCTCGCGGCATTGATAGTGGTCGCGGTATTGGTACTTCTCAAGCCGACGAAATAAAAAGTCACACACACACGTTTACAACAAACTCTAGCACAGGGGCTGGCGGCGTTCCGCTGCAGGGAAGTTCTTCTGCCGTAGCAACAGTTACCACAAGCAGCACTGGGGGGGCTGAAACTAGACCTCGGAACGTGGCGCTAATGTATTGTGTAAAAACATAGTGAGGTGTTATGCCGCTAACAAAGCTACAGTTTAAGCCCGGAATTAACCGAGAAACCACTTCGTATAGTAATGAAGGTGGTTGGTTCGATGGTGATAAAATACGATTTCGCATGGGATTTCCTGAGAAAATAGGCGGTTGGGTTAAAAACTCAGACAACGCTTTCCTTGGGACGTGTCGTGCGTTACACCCTTGGGTTGCCTTGTCTGGTGACAAATACATTGGTGTAGGTACGGGCCTCAAGTATTACATTAGTGAGGGCGGTGCATATAAAGACATTACACCAATACGAGTAGCGTCTTCTGCGGTCACCTTCGCTGCGGGGGCTGATACTCTGGACGGAGCAATAAGCGCCGAGGCACAATCTATTGTTATGGATAGCGCCAGCGGTTTTCCTACAGGCGGTGGACGTATTCTTATCGGCTCAGAGCAAATAACCTATGGTGCAGTTAGTAGTGCCACACTTACAGGTTGTGTGCGCGGCGTTAACGGAACAACGGCGGCGGCGCATTCTGATGGCGTAGCGGTAACGTGCTGTACTCTGTCTGTTACAGATTCTGATGGTCACGGCGCGTTAGAAAATGACTTTGTAACTTTCTCAGGGGCGGCAACCCTTGGCGGTGTAATTACTGCAAACGTTTTAAACCAAGAGTATCAAGTAACGCATGTTGTAAGTTCTACCGTCTTTCAAATAGAAGCTAGGGCTGTAGCAACTATCTCTGAAATAACGACAACGTCTGGATTAAACCCAACGTTTGTTTTTGCAAACACAAGCGACAGCGGTAACGGTGGCGGTTCGTCTGTAGGGGCGTACCAAATCAACACGGGGCTGGATACTTCTGTTCAAGGCACTGGCTGGGGCGCAGGCACTTGGGGACGCGGTGCGTGGGACTCGGCCTCGGACCTTACGGCTGGCGGTAATACTCTTCGTATTTGGAGCCACGATAACTTTGGCGAAGACTTGTTAATGAATGTCCGCGATGAAGGTATATTTTACTGGGACAAGACAAATGGCGTTACAACACGGGCGGTATCTCTTTCCAGTTTAGGTGTAGCCGCCGATAATATTCCAACCATTGCAAAGCAGGTATTGGTTTCAGACAAAGACAGGCACATTATAGCTTTTGGTTGTGATCCAGAAACGGCAATAGGCACACAAGACCCCTTGCTTATTCGTTTTGGCAGTCAAGAAAGCCTGACAGATTGGTCAGCCAAGGCCACTAATACAGCGGGTGATTTGCGTATTGGTTCTGGTTCTGAGATTGTAATTGCTGTTGAAACCAGACAGCAGGTTTTAGTGTTTACAGATGTATCGTTACACGCCATGCAGTTTCTTGGACCGCCGTTTACGTTTGGTATTAATACAGTTTCAGAAAACATTACTACGGCAAGTCCGTTGTGCGCTATTGCGGTTAATGACAACGTGTTTTGGATGGGCCGAGAAGAGTTCTATGTTTATGCGGGTGCTGTTAACAAGCTACCCTGTACGGTAAAAGATTACGTGTTTTCCGACTTTAACGAAGAACAAATTCAAAAAGTCACCGCAGCAAGCAATAGCTCGTTTTCAGAAATATGGTGGTTTTATCCTTCGGCTAACAGTGACGAAAATGACCGCTATGTTGTGTTTAATTATGAGCAGCAAGTTTGGTACTACGGCACATTAGATCGAACAGTTTGGGTGGACCGTGGCGTTGACGCATTGCCCATAGCCGCAGGTTCGGATCATTATTTGTATGAACACGAAAACGGTTTAGATGACGGCAGCACCGTTCCAGCGTCCGCTATTGCCTCACATATTGAAAGCAGTCAGATAGACTTAGGTGACGGGGATCAGTTTGCTTTCTTGTCAAGAATTATACCAGACATTACGTTCCGCGACTCTACTGCCAATACACCAACAGCTACGTTTACTCTGGGTGTTAGAAACTTTCCGGGAGGTAAATACTTACATACCGACGAAGATGTAGTATCAAAGACTGCCTCAACGCCTGTTGAGCAGTTTACTAAAGAAGTTCGAACGCGGTTACGCGGACGGTCGTTTAACCTAAAGGTAGAAAGCACTGCGACAGAAACCACTTGGCGCTTGGGCACTCCCAGAGTCGAAGTTAGACCTGACGGCAGACGCTAATGTCTAGGAATCTAGTTCGCCCGTTTTTTCCGATTCCGCCGCAGGAGTACGATCAGACATACTTTGATGAGGTAATTCGGTCCTTTGCAGTGTACTTGGATCAAATGCAAAATCCCGGTGAAGGTAGAAACACCGCGTTAGTTTTGACCAATTTACAGACGGACGATCAGGGCTTAGAAGTAGGTAGCTTGTATCAAGGGGCTAACTCAGATGGCTTAATGGGCTATGTTAAGATAACCCTCGCGGACATAAGTAGTTTGCGCGGCAACTCGGTTACAGGTTCAGTGGGTGCGGTTACGGTGACAACATGATAAATACATGGAAAAGTTTTAGACGGTCTGATACAGTCCAGATCAAAGGGGCGATGTGATGCAAGAACAGATGTATTTTCCCGAGGGCGGTGTTGGGTCTTTCTTAACCTCTAACATGGATGAAATGCCTGACAACGTACTTGCGTTTGGTCAGCCTCGCGGCATTAACTCTATGGGCGAGGTAGCAAACCGCATGGCTCAGATGGGCCGTAACGGCGATACGGAACTGGCTCACGTTAATCGTGACGAGATTATTATAGACCGGAACATGGCCCGCGATCCGCGGATCAGGAACGCTATGGCGGAGGTTTTTAGTGACAATGACATGGACATGTCGCGTTACACGGTTGGCAACGCGGCTAACTCTGTAAACCCTTACACGGGTAACAGAGAGTTTTTTCTAAAGAAGATTATTAGCGGCGTTAAGAAGATCGTTAAGATGGCTGCGCCTATTGTTATTCCGTTGGCTATGAACGCCATATTTCCCGGTATGGGTGCGTTAGCTTCGGGATTTATTGGTTCAGGCATTAGTTCTCTTGCGCAGGGTAACAGCTTTAAAGATAGTATGAAGGCTGGACTTATGGGCGGCATTATGGGTGGTTTCCAACAGGGTATTGGTAATTTAGTGCGCGGCGAAAAGATGTTTACTGGAATGTTGCCGGACGCTTCTAAGGGCGGCTTTTTTAAGGCGCGTAACCCGTTTAAACCGGAACCCCGTGATCCAATATCAGTGTCCTCGCAAGGATCAACAAGTACCCCTCCAGTAACTAAGTCCGCTATAGAAGGCACACTTCCTGAAGCCCCCGCATTGAACAGCGATTTAATTGGCGCTAATATTGACGGCTCTAACGCTACTATACTTGATAGTCCCGATAAATTTAGCACTAAGTTAAAAAACTTTTTTTACGATTCTGGAAGTCCCCGTACAGAAGGTCTTACTTTACAACAGGCTAAAGAAAGGGTTGAACTAGCGTTTGGAGACTCCTTAACCCCTTCAGAAGTTGCACGGGAAGCTACGCGGATGGTGGGTCAAGGAGCTAAAGAGGCGGTCAAAGGCAGTTACAAACTGTTTCCAACAATTGGGGCCGGATTAGGTGTTGCAGCATTAGCTGGTGGCTTTAAACAAATACCCGCGGAAGAATTAGAAGACCCCTACGACAGCCCTTCGCCCGCCGAGGACCGCTTGGCAGCGAACCCTGAGATGTACACAACCGGAGTACCCGGAGCCCCGTCTTACCGCTCCTTGTATGACGTAATGGTGCCCACGGTCCGCCAGCCGATTTACCAGCAATTCGTTGAGCCTGTCCAAACAGCCGCCGCGGGCGGCGAAATGCAGAACTTCCCGCGCCGCACTGGTTACATAGGTGGCCCCGGAACCGAGACTTCCGATAGCATTCCAGCCATGCTTTCTGACGGGGAGTTTGTAATGAACGCCAAGGCCGTCCGCGGAGCGGGTAACGGTAGCAGAGAGCGCGGCGTTAGAAAGATGTACGATATGATGAGAGCCTTTGAAGGGGGTGCAGTAGCATGAGTACTCAAACCCAATATGTAGTAAATCGCCAAGACCCCGCGATTGAGGCTTATCGTCTGGGATTACTGGGCGACGTTCAGAAATACATCAAAGGTCAGATTGAACGCGGCGATGCACCGCCTGATTATCAGGTAGCGGGGCTTAGTCCCAGCGAACAGGCTTCTATTGCCGCGGCACAAACAGGCGTGGGTGCATATCAGCCGTTTCTGACGCAAGGTTCGTCAACGATTGACCAAGCTGCGGGCCTAACGGGAACAGATGCTGCCGGATATATGGGTGACGCCTCGACAGCGTTGCAAAGCGGTATTGGTGCTTTGGCGGGTACTGGGGCTATGTATGACCCTAACAGTTACCAAGACTTTATGAACCCTTACGAAGATCAAGTTATCGACAATACGATGGCGGACATTCGTCGTCAGGGTGACATAGCGCAACAGGGCGTCAGGGCTCAAGCGGTTGGCGCAGGGGCCTTTGGTGGTTCTCGCGGTCAGATTGCACAGTCTGAACTAGACCGAAACGTTATGAAGCAACAGGCCGACACTGCGGCGCAAATGCGGGCGGCTGGTTTCCAAAACGCGCAGCAAGCTGCAATGAATGCGTTTGAGTCTGGCATGGGTAGACAGCAACAGTTGGGCCAGCTTACCGGACAGATAGGCGCGGGCCTCGGTTCCTTGGGCGCACAAACAGGTCAGTTGGGTCAACAGCTAGGCGGTCTTGGTATCCAGCAAGCGGGTCTGGGCGAAATGGGCACAAACCTAAATACTCAGGACATACAGAACCTAATGACCACGGGTGCGACAGAGCGCGGTATTACTCAAGCTGGTTTGGATGCAACGCGCCTGACCAACTTGCAGCGTTATACACAGCCTTATCAACAGTATGGCTTCTTGTCGGATATTTACTCGGGCACACCAACAGGGTCTTCAACGCTTACGGCGGCTTCGGCTCCGCAAGTTTCACCCTTCCAAACTGCAATGGGTTTGGGTATAAGTGGATTAGCCGCCGCATCAGGCGCACAACGGGCGGGGTTATTTTAAATGATGAATCGTAGCGTAATGAAGCGTCAGATGTTTAACCAAGGCGGATACGTTCAACCGCAACGGATGAATTTAGGCGGACAACCCATGATGCCGCCAGCCGGACCACCGATGGCTCCTCCACAAATGGGACCAGAGCAAGCTCTAGCTGGCGCAGAAGCGCAGGGCCAAGAGATGGGCATGATGGCCGCGGAAGGCGTTATGCAACAAATTGACGGCGCTCAAGATTACGAAAGCTTGATCGACGGAATACGCGGCAACCAACAGCCCCTTGAAGCGCGGTACGCGGAACTTGGAAGTATTGTAGGTGAGCAAGACGCGAGGCAAACGCCAGAATCTGTTTTGGCGCTAACGCAGCCTGCCATTATGATGACGGAAGAGGGAGCGGTTAACAGCGGCATTGGTGAGCTAATGCAGGGCATAGCCGGAGATACTTCGATGGAAGGTCAGATGGGGGAGGGCGTCGGTGGTTTGATGATGGCCCAAGCGCCGGAGCCCGCGATGAACGATCCCATGATGGAGGTGGGAAACACACCACCCGTAAATTTTAGGCAGGGTGGGCCCGTAGAGGTCCAAAGGTTTTCTAATGGTGGCGAGTCGGCCATTGATATAGCTGGCAGAGACTTGTCCAAGTATCAAGATTTTTTAAGTGGGGGCTATGACGCTCAAGCGCGGGCCGCGGACCTTGAAGAACAACGTAGAATGTCTCAAGCGCAAATGCTGTTTGATATGGCCGAATTTGGCTTGCAGTTTGCGGGTAATACGCAGGGCGGCTCTATTGCAGAGCGGCTGGCAAATTCGGCTTCGGCAACACAACTTCCACAACGGATCGGGGAACGCGCCGCAGGTATGCTTTCAGCCAAGCAGGCTCAAGCCGCAGAAAAACGTCAGTTAGACATGGCAGCTAGACAGGCTGCGTTGCAGGGCGGTGCAGCCGAAGCTGGTTTTGCCCAAAAACTTAAAATAGCTCAAGCTGGTAGAACTCCAACTAAAACAGATTTTGTAAAATTATACGGTATTCAAGGCGGCAAGTTAGTTGCAACCCGTGATTTTAATAGAAACAACCCCGAGGACCTAAAGCAGTTAAATTTATTGTCCAAAAATATGCAAGGGCCCGTCGGGGATAACGGTCAGGCCACACCTACACCGGAAACGGGAATACAGTATTTTGACATAAAAGGGCTTGAGCCCTATCAATCCGCACTTATTAAAGCGCAAGAGATTGAAGCAGACATAAGATTGCGGGGTCTTCCAACGGAGCTATACACGTTTACAAAAGAAACCGTTATAGACGAGGGCACGGAAAACGAAAAAACGTATGCTGCCGGAACTGCCGCTAACTTAACGCAGCCACAAGCAAACCAAGTCCCCACGGTTATGAAGTTTGACGCTAATCCTGAAAATTATGTGGATTGGTTTAAGCTTGATGGAACGGAGGTTACTACACTTAACATAGGAACGGTTGCGGGCAATACGCAAGCTGAAAAATACGCCAAAGAAGGTAGCGGTTGGACTAAAGACCCCACGGCGTATCAATCAGCAATCGGAACCAAAGCCAAGATAGAAGTGTTAAACGCTGCCGCAGGTATAGATGTAGAAGCCGCTTCCACATTCTTTGATCGTGCAAAAACCCTTAAAACTATGGAATTTGCTGACCGCAAAGAAGCAGCAGAAACCGCGGCTATACTTGCTCTTACTCTGCAAGAAAATAAGTTTGACTTTACCTCGCTGCGAGATCAAACCTTACAAGGCTATAAAGTTGACTTGCAGGGCGGTCAGGCTGCTATTGATGAAATGCTCTTGGACCTTAAAGGCGTTCAAGGAAAGGAAATAGCAGAGTTGAGAGCAACGCTGCAAGACAGAAATACAAGACTCACGGGTGAAATAAATATAGCCAACTCTTTGGAGTTGTTTGGCGCTAAATCTTTGTTTGAAATTAAAAAGATGGACAAGGGCGTACTGCAAGACAAAGAGTTAAAACTGTATTCTCAGGGTCTTTTAGATGCTTCTCGTAAGGATCAAAACGTGTTTACTGCAACGCAGTCGGCTTTGGGTCGAGTTGCTGAAAAGGACATGGCAATCTTTACCACGAATGCCCGCGCAGCACTTCAAGACGATGCACAATTTGCAACTATGGAAGAGGGCCAACGCAACAGGCTGTTTACCGCAGGGCAGGCTGTCCTTGATCGGGCTCAAAGAGAAAAATTTAAACGAATGGACATTCAGTCTGCCACGTCGTTGCAGGCGGCACGACTACAGGCTCAAGCGGTTCTTTCTGGAAACAGCTTGCGGTCCGCTGAAGGTATAGCGGCAGCTAATCGTTTTGCCCGTGCGGCGCTTCAAGACGATCAACAGGCTGCAACAGCGGTTGAAAACGCTCTTAAAATTGCTGCTAGCAAGGATCAACAGGTTACGGAGCAAGAGTTTAAACTTATCTTGCAAAAAACAGGGGCTGATCTAAACCTTGACGCCGCACAATTGGACAGGGCGTTTAAAGCTGGTGAAAGCGCCCTAACCCGCGCACACCAAAACTCCATGCAGGAAGCCAGTCTTTCTGCCCAAGCTTTAAACGCCGCTTTAAACAGAGCCGCCACGGAGAAAAACCTGCTTACTTCTCAAGAGTGGAAGGAAATGATGCAGGAAGAAGCGGATAAGCTAAATGTAAGCGAAGCCGACAAAAAACGGTTGTTTGCAGCGGGACAGTCGTTGCTGGAACGAACCGCAAGAGAGGGGCTTCAATTAGGAAGTCAAGATCACGATAAGGCCATGCAGGTTACAAGAATTGCTGCGGACGTTGCTAAACAAGATACCTCTATTAACGCAACAGCTTTAGAAAACGTTTTAGACCGTGCTGCGGCTGAAACACGCGGGCTAAATTCTCAAGAGGCGGCTGCGGCCTTGCAAGAGGAGCGTTTGAATTTCCAAGGGGATCAGGCTGACTTAAACCGTGCCGACGCTAAATTTAATAATTTAGTTCAAAACAACCTGACCGAGAAAGGCTTAGACCTTCGTGCCGCAATAGCTGGTGAAACACATGCCCGAGGCGTTGTTTCAAACAACATAGCGCAACAAACTTTGGACATGAAAAGCGCCTTTGGAACGGGTGCAAATTCGCTGTTTCAAAAAGTTGCTTTGGGTCAAGAAGGCTACGAAGGTATTATGGAAAAGTACGGGGAGGGTAAAACCAACCGTGAAGAAACAGCCTTAGTAGAGGGGTCTATACTACAGTGGGTAGCCCCCAAGTCCGGTTCTAATTACAACGAAAGCACCAAGACCCTTTCTCAACCTGTTAGAACACCGCTGACAACGGACATGTTAGCGGCGTTGCAAAAACGTCAGTTACAGGGCTTACCTGTTCCCGCCGTAAACTTCACACCCGTTTTAAACTATGACAATAAGTCACCAATGGCTGCTTCCTTTCAACAGGCAGACATGCTATCTCCGTATGCCTTTGGTTTAAGCGGTGAGGCTTTTGGTTCTGACGCGTGGTTTAAAAATCTGGTGAACAAGGCTACCGAGGCAGGCACTGGGGGTTTGTGGGGGACTTGGTTTCCAGATACAAAAGCAGCTATCAAGTCTGTGGAGAATTTAAACCAAGAGTTTATGTCTTTCTTCATGGCAGCTTCAGATATTAGAGACAGCGTTTTTCAAGCTAAAGAGCTAAAGAACCTTGTTCCAAAGCCCGCGGCTTTTTGGGAAGGCGAAGAGGACGCGCAAGAAGCCGCAAAAGTTCTTTACGCACGTTTAGACCGACAAATAATGCTTAATAATCGCGCTATAGAAGATGATGAAACATACTTAAAGTCTACGGGCAATGATTCTGTTTCAAAACTGCGACGTTACAAGCCTCAACTGGAAGCCTTGCGTCATGGCTACGGTATATTAGCGGGTATTGCTAATGCATCCGAGGGACAAACCTCGGAAGACGCTGCGCGGCAACATGCTTTGACTGAGCAACTTGATGCTTTAATTAATCCAGACAAGTAAAGGGTTTAAACATGGAAAACGAGCTTGTTGTATCAGAACAATCCGGCACTAATGATCCGTTCACTTTAGCGGAAGTCAGCGTTAATCCAGAGGTTACTCCTGAAACAACCGGAAGTTTAGGTGACAACGACATTGTTCCGACAAATAATGAGCCCTTTAATCACGCAACATTTGAAAAGATAGACTTTTCCCCTGAATATTTTAAAGACCTAATGAAATCGTTTGGCGGCAAGAAGGAGATTATCTCTCAAAGTGGTGAGCGATACACGCCGACCCGAGCTTTTGCCGCGCAGGCCGCGGGAGAGTTTGATGCTCGAACAGGTATGGGAAATTACGCCGAGCTTAGAAACGGAACATCTAAGTTTATGCCCGGAAAACGGTTTTCAGACAGGGAGATATTAAAGTATCTTACCACAATGGAACCGAAGGGTTACTTAGATTCTTTAGGCACACGGATGATAGAAAACGTTCCTGTGTCTACGGCATTTGTTGCGGGTTATGCTGGGGGTAAAAAGGTAGCTCAAATGGCTCCTGATAATATTCCTCGCACAGGTATTCCCGTGGTTGATAAAATTGCTGGTAGGCTTCAAACCCCGTATATTGCGGGAAGGTTTGCGCTTCCATACATTACGGGAATAGGCTCTAGTATTTTGGCCTTTCCATATAACGAATATTTTGGAGAAATGTTTTTAGGCGATAAAAACCTACCTTTCCCCGAAGATTACGCTACTATGCGGGCAGGAGAAATGACCGCGGACGTGTTTTCATATTCTCCACTTACCGCTCTTGCCAACAGGGGCGCTTCGGGCGTAGTTCAAAACTATTTAATGAACAGACTTAACATTCCAATGGCGTCTTTTGCGGCAAATCCCGCAGAGTTAGCGGCGGGGAAACAAATCGGTAAGAATTTTGACTTTGCTAACCCCTTATCTAACCCCTTTGGGCCTCAGTATAAGGCCGCACAAAAAGCTGCGGGGCAACGATTCCAAGGAAGTGTCAAAGGGGCTCAAGGCCCGCTTCCAACTATAAATGATTTTGCTAAAGAAGGTGTTGCCTCAATAATGCAGGGCAACACTGCCCCGTATATGCTTAGAAAAATGGTTGCTTTAGAGGAAGCATTATTGCGGGCAGGGTCTGACATTAAAAAGAATCCCGCGCTATTTGCTTTTTACGAGGCTTTGGCGGGGGGTGGAGCCGCTGTTTTTGGCGGTGGAGCCGCTAAAACCAACCCGTTTGGCATGTCTGAAACGGTTGGAGAAATAAGTGGAGCTATTGCAACTCCTGTAATATTCGGACAGTTAGCGATGACTGTCGGGTCACGACTGAAACCATTTATTGCAAGTGCCATTCGAAATCTTTCCGATTACGGTTTTAAAGAAGGCGTAGTTTCTACTTTTAGAGACACGGGGACCGCGGCAAAAAATGCCCGTGGTTTTAGAATGGTTTTGGAACAGTTAAAAGAGTTTGGTTCTATTGATACGCCTGAAAAAATGCAGGAAATGATTAGAAAATTAGAGTCTATGCCGTTAGACCCAAAAATAAAAGCTACTTCAGGTATGTTGAGCGAGGACCCAGCTATTCAAAGTATGGAAGCCGCGTTGGCTAGAGAGTTTGACGGCTTGGAGTTAGCGCAACAAACGGCCCGCCAACTTGAAATAGATTTGCACGAAGCCGTTTTAACACGGTTAGCGATTGGCGGAGACACACCTATTGCAAAAGAAGCTTTAAAGATTGCTGCGGAAATAAAAGAAACAATATTTGAAAGAGGTATTGAAAGTCGATTGAATGCCGCTGAAAATGAATTGTTCAAGGCTTTTGACCAATTAAAGAAAACGGATACAGCAACGCTAAATAAAATGAGGGGTCCTGACGGAAAGCCTCTTACTGCTATAGAGAAAAAAGCCATTCAAGACGAAAACATGATAGATTTGTCTAATAGACTTGTTGATATGTTAATGGCTCAAAAAGCATTAGCTCGTTCTCAACAAAAAACGTTGTACGGCAAAGTAGGGGAGCTTGATATTAACGCTTTCTTTAACGAAAAAGGCGAGGCTACAAATACACCAAGGTTTATTGCTGCCTTAAAAGAATTGGGTCCTTACAATAAAGAAAGCCTTGTTAGATCAGACTTGTCAAAACTGTTTCAATTTGCAGAAAGAATGTCGGGCCGTTTGGGCTTGGACAGCACGGCATTAAGTTTGGATCGTCCCGCTCTGGAAGCTTTAAATGCAGCTAGAGTAGATGCAACAGGTGGAACGGGAATAAACCTTTTTGACCGTTTTCTCCAACAAGAAATACTCGCTGGAGCCCGTGCTGGAAACGACGGCCTTCCAGAAGTTGTGACAACTCCTATGATAAGGGCTGCGGTGGAAGCCGTGTCGAGAAGGGGGGACAAAAACCCCACAACGAAAGCCCTGTACGAAAACTTGCGAAAGGCGCTGATAGAAAAACAGATGGGTCAAGGTGGTCAAGTTACGGGACAGGCCGACAACGCCCTTATTCAAACACGTTTAGATAGTTTTGACGCGGAGATAGCAGCAAAAGCCGCGGAAGAACCCGACGCGGGTCTTTTAAATAATTTTGTAGAAACCTTTTCGCGTGAAAACCCCAATGCTTCGCCCACAGAAAAAGCCACCGTTATTAGGAATTGGGTAACACAAAATTCAATGCGACCCGAGGGCCATTCCGGTTTAATCATGGCAAACAAGCTGGATTACATGGCGGCAAACCCTTTGCAGGACGTGGCGGACGACGCTTCTCAAGCGGCAAGCTTTAATCCAAATGGAATTAGTTTAAGGGAGCTTACTAACGCTAAATCTGATGCACTAGCTATGGCTAGGAATGGCGACTTGTCCCCTGATTCCCGACGAGTTGCTGGACAATTTGCAGCCGCAATAGAGGATGACCTAGTAAATTTTGCAGACAAAGCAGGCTCAAAAGGTACAGCAAAACAACTTGACGCTTTGAAAACTGCCAACGCATTTACCAAAGCATTTTCGGATGTGTACTATCGCAGCTACGTCGGCAAAGCTCTAAAACAAACGCGTGACGGCGGTTTTAGAATGGCCCCCGAAAGCATTGCTTTAGATTTTAACAGAACCTCCAGCCTATTGGCGGACCCAAATTATTTAAAGGTCATGGACATTCAACAGGTGGGGCGGTTTGCGCAGGAACAGGGTATAGTAGGCGCTCAAGGTGGAATAAACTCTATCCACGGAGTAATTGATAAAATACTTAGAACAGCGCGGGCTCAAGCATATGATCCTGAAACAAAAACAATTAATCAGAAAGCTTTAAACGATTGGATAAAGTCTAACTCTCAGTTGGAAGCAATGTTTCCTGAGTTGTTTGCTGACTTAAAACAATTTGACATAGCTAAAGAAGAGCTTGGAAATGTTGTTGAAGCCAACAGCGCACTTGCAGCGCAGATAAAGTCACAAACAAATTTTGCAAGTTTGTTAAGAAACGCAAAGGGCGAAGTTAGGGAAAATCCTACCGCCGCTGTGGCCGAAGCAATGGGCGCGGGAAAAGATCAACTTACGGCGCTAGATAGATTGTTCGACGCCATACCAAAAGTAGGGGAAACCAAAAACCAACGAATTTTTACTTTAACGGACCCTCAAAGCGGGTACACCGCCACCTTTTTTAATAAAAAAGACGCTCAAAAAGCTTTGAAAGCAATGCCCGTTAATACAAAGATGAGTCAAACCGACTTAAAGGTTGACCGACAAAAAGCAATAGATGGGTTTAAATCTTCTTTGTTTGAATATTTTGTTCTTGGAAATCCAGCGGGCCGTGGTCAGAATATAAAGCCTATGGACGCTATTCAAATATACAAAGATTTATTTGAAAAGAAACACATTACATCTGCGGGAAGTCGTGGTCGCAGAGCGGGTGGAAGAAGTTATACCACTATGTCCGACTATATGCTTAAAAAAGGTGTGTTTACCGAATCAGACCTTAACTACACAAAGCAAGCGTTAGAGTCTCTTATAAAGGTTCAAGTAAACACGGCGTATGACACGTTGGATACCAATTTTGCAGAAGCAAAACCGATTATTGATTTTGGGGTTAGTATTTTTGGGTCAGCTATGGGTACAAGAAGCCAAAGCCTCTTAACTGGGGGGTCAGGTGGCCCCGGATCAATTATTGCAGCCGGAAAGGGTGCGGAAGCGGCTAGAAACATTTTTTTAAGACTGCCTCAAAGTCAGAGAAAACTATTTGCCGCGGACTTGTTGCAAAACCCAAAGTTGTTAGCTTCTATGCTTAGACAGTACGGCGACAACCCTGAAGTAAATAAGGGCATTACGGGAACAATTTCTGACTATCTTAAAAATGCAGGTTATGTGGTTATTCCAAGAAGGATTTTTTCGGCGGAAGATCAAGATACTGAGCAGCGAGATACTGAGGAGCAATTTAATCCCGGTATGCCTGTACCCCGCGCTGACCCTGTAGCTGTTCCAACGGAAGACGTGGAAAAAACAGAACTTAATCCCGTAATAACAGACATTTTAAAAAAAGCCTCCCTACAGCCCTCTGGCATAGGAGCCCTCCCACTCCCTGCCGGAACGGCTGCGCCCAGCGGGGTCCAGACGGCTTCTGTTGATCCCGCTGGTAGCGCGGCACAAAGACCGCAGTCTATCGCGGCGTCTGGCGGCATCAGTAGCATTGACCCCGAAAGAGCTAAGTTAGCGTTTGGGCCGTTTGACATACTAACAGCCCGTAATGGCGGCGAGATAAGATCAGGCATAGGAGGATTATTCCGATGAGCGAAATACCTTTTCAGGGCCGTTTAAATTATAGCGCCGGAGACGGATTGTCTTCCTTAGATAGTGGTGTTCAAAAGACCTTTAGAAGTTCCCGTGGAAACATAACTCCCTCCCTCGACTATTCTTTTCAAAAAAAAGAGAGCGTTGATGGTGACGTTGTTGTAGACGACAATAACAGGCAAATAGGTTTTGCCGTCGAAGGAGAGCTTTATTTAAATCCTGATGATCCAGAAAGTGAAGATAAAATACGTGGAGCTTTTGACTTAGAGAATTTTCGAAACAACCGTAGTATTACTTTTCCAGAGGGAGAAATGGTTAGAACAAAAAACGGAACCCTTAAACGGTTTAATCTTGGAGCCGACTTTGGTCGAGTTAGCCTTGATGTCAACCACCAAGAAGGAACAGGTCGCAAACCACGAACAACGGGTCTTGGAAAAATTAAAGTGGGAAAACACGGTATTTTTAGGGTAGGCTATAGCGGAGATGAACCCAATTATTCTTTGAGGTTTGATATACCGTTAGGCGGCGCACAGGCTAAAGCAGAAGGTGGAGAAGTTATGAACAGAATGGAACAGGGCATAGCGTCCATACCCCGACAGACCGTGATCCGCGATCAGCCGCACATGCTGGCCTACATTACGCCCGCGGAAGCCATGCTTTTGAAACAGAACGGCGGATCGGGGCTCCCGAGCCACGGCGGCGTACCTGAGTTTGGACTATGGTCATCAACCTTTGGTGGCGGCAATTCTTTTGAGCAAAGTATGCAGAATACTTTTGGGGGTGAAGACGGCGGCAGTTACAAAGGAGGCGAGTGGCATGGCTCGGGTCCATACAATACAGTGGAACCCGCGGGCATCCCTAACCCAGAACAAAGCTCAAGAAACGCTGCGGCTCGTAACGCAGCCATTCCAAACATTGATCCTCTGGACAAAGAAGACGACAAGCCGCAACCCGTTCAATTCGCGCAACCCATGTACCAAGCGCCGATGCCCGCGTCTTTCGCGCCGCCGACCTTGGACCCTATTAGTTCTGGTCAGCCTCCTCCACCGTTTTCAGATTTGCTTAATCCAACTATCGTTGACCCTGAATTACCTAATAATCCAATGCCCGTAGGACCAAACATGCCCATTGGACAGCGGCCCGCGAACAAAGCCTACACGTTCCAAGAACTGTTGGGCATGTACCAGAACCCTTACGCGTAGGATTTAGGCTATGGCTGAAAGCATCTCCCCCGAAAGAATGCAGCGTTTGATGGAGTTGTCTAACAACGCCATGACGGTGGAGCTTGGTGCGTTAAGAAACCCGCAAGTAACTACGGTGCCTTTAAGTGAACCCGAGGCTTTTTATAAAACCACTCCTAATGTTGAAAGATTTAGAAACAACATGCTGCGTAGGCAGTATAAAATAATTCAGGACAATAACGCTAGACTTCAATTTGAAAAACGATATGCCGACTCGGTCCCGTTATCGGAACATGAAAAAAGAGAAATAAATTTAGAAATTATTGACGCTCAAAAAGAAATAGAAAAAATAAAGAACTATACTGAAGAGGCTGTTGCGGCACACGTTAAAGGGCTTCAATTAGAAACCGTGGCAGATATTGAGGGCGACTTTTCGTTGTCGGGGTTAGACCAAGCCCGTGACCAACTCGTTTTAAGTGATAGTGCAGAGGATACGGTTCTTGCCCATGAATTAGGCCACGGGGCTTTTTCCGAAGCAAAGGACTTTTTTCTTCGCAAAATAAAAGAGTTAGGGTCTATAACTGCGGCGGAGGAAGCCGTGTCTCTCGAATACGGAGAAGCAATATCTAGGGCTATTGCGAAAGATTTAAGAAACACTAAAACACTTGGGTTCCCTGACACAAACGAAGGAATTGTTCAATACTACGACAACCCGCAAGGGGATGACCCCTTAAACCCGGGAGTGGGAACTCCAACCTTTAAAGGCGGAGCAACCTATTATAGCCCTGATGGGGGGTTTCAAGGTATGGACGCTGACTTTCCAAAGACCACAGACCCCTTGCTTCAAAAGCCTTTTACAGATTACCGTACCGGAGAGTTAGTCTATCACGATGAATACAAGGGCGACTTCGAAGGCGACTTAAAAGAGGCGGGGTTAATGGGTTTTGAAACTCTAATGTCCGACCTTATTTCAGAAAAAAAAGGCTTGGACCGTTTTGCGGAACGGCAACGCCGCGGGCTAAAGATTAACCCGTTGGGAGCCCCCAAGGGAGAGGTCCTGCGGTCCGTTAGACCTCAAACTCGACCAGAAAACTTTGCCCAAGGAGGTCCCGTGATGCGCGGAATTGGAACCCTGAACGAAACAGCCCGAAACATGACTCGCGGACCGCGGGGCATTGGCGCTTATCAGCAGTTTTCTTACGGAGGTCCTGTAAGAGGAGACCGGTTTAATGGCCTCGGAACCCCGATAAACATGCCCTACGGACCCGAACAGCAACTGGCGTATCAACAACCGCCGTTTGTTATGGGCGGAATGCAGCAACCGCAGTTTGGTATGGGCGGGATGCAGCAAGGTAACGGCATAAATCAATATGGTCAGTATTTAGAACGGACTTACGGGGACCCCGAGTTTGATCAAAAGCGAGACACTTTTTTGCAAGAAGTTCAACAAAAAGAACGACAGACCTTTGGCGGCGGCGGCGGTTCTTTCGGGTTTCCTGCGATGCTTTCAAACGAGGGCTATGGGCTTGATCCAAGAGATCGGTTTTTTGGTCTAGAGAAAGCGCAAATCGCGGAAGGTGTACGATCAGATGAAATGCAACTTTTCGCCAGCGGCGGTGAAGCAATGGGGCCACCCCCGACACGCGGACCGGACCCGCAGGGCATTGGCGCTTATCAACAGTTCGCGGACGGCGGACCTGTTTATATGAACAATGGTGGTGACCCTACAATGCGCCAAAAACTTTTAAGCGTTATTTATGATGTTGAGTCCGACGGCGACTATGATCAATGGAATTACGCTGCAAAAAACATACCCGAAACTCCAATTACAGACATGACGGTAGAACAAATAATGCGGTATCAAGGTGATGAAAACGGCCCTGCCGCAGGCGCGGGCCAGATAAAATTTAACACCTTTAAAACGCTTTTAAAAATGGATGACGGGTTACTACCCACAGATGTTTTTACTCCAGAGGTTCAGGATCATGCCAACAACAGGCTACTAGATAGACGCGGGTTCAACGCGTGGTCGCGAGGTGAGAAGTCTAGCTTTGATTTTGCTAACGATCTTGCTTCCGAATGGGCGGGCCTTCCGCTTGTTCGAGACACAATGAAGACTACGGGAGAAGTTCGTAAAGCGGGTGAGTCCCGATATGGAAACAATACTCCCGGTATTTCGGCAAACAACTGGTTGTCTGCCGTAACCGCGGCTTTTGGAGACGAGGTTCCCGACCAGATAGGTCCTGCTGCCCCCGTATACAAAAGCACCCCCGTTTTTCCAAATAGCTCAGAGGGTGATTTAGACCTTGCTATGTATGCCGAAGATTACGGAATGCCGACACCAACAGGGTTCACTCCCACTTTGCGACCAAAATTACGACCCAACCCAAACGAACCCCAACCTGCAATAAACTTGTCAGAGGGAATAGGTAACACTTCTGTGGGTCAACGGTTAATGGAAAACAGGGAGCCTGTTCAAACTGTTTTAGAAGCCGAGGCAGTAGAATCAAGAGAGCCCCGTAGTATGTACGAGGCTTACTCTATGCCCGAAATGGAGCAGGGTTTGCTTGGAAACATTCGATCCTACTTCAACTAAGCCACCCTTTGACTTCTTCCCCCAGTACCTTGCCAGCTAGGTTCACCTTGGACCGCAAAGCGTCCAGAACTTTCTCGTCTATGGTATCGGGGGAAACGAGGTCAATGTACGTCACCGACTTAGTTTGACCAATGCGGTGCGCCCTGTCCTCACTCTGTAAGCGTATCTCCAGATCGTAGCTGTTGCTGTAGTAGATCACAGTGTTAGCCGCCGTCAGAGTAATGCCGTAGCCGCCCGTCTTGGGCTGACCCACAAAGAACCGCAGCGGGCTGTCGGGGTCTTGGAACTCCTCAACAATCTCCTGTCTGCGGTCCTGCGGCGTCTCACCGTAATAAGTTGCGACCGAATCGGGCCCGAAACGGTCGCGCAGGGCATGTGCTATCCGTTGGAGGTCGTTAGTGTACGTCGCCCAAATGATAGCCTTCCCCGAAAGCTCGTCTGTTATATCCATTAACTCTGGCAGACGGTTATTCTTTAGTTCCTGTAAATCCCCCACGTCAGGCTGAAACGATCCGCAGCATATCTGTTGGAGCCGCATGATCTGTGTCAGAACACTGGTTGTCGTGGCAATGTTGTCATCGTTAAGATGCGCCAAAGCCAATGACTTCATCTGATCGTACACCCTGCTTTGCTCCGTGGTCAACGGAACGCGGCGCTTTATGTACAGTTTCTCAGGTAAATCCAAACAATCCTGCTTTAACGTGCGGGTGCTGAACCCCAAAAGACGCTCGTTTAGTTCGTCCAACCTACGGTATCCCGTTATTTCCTGAAAGCTGCGCGAACCCATGACACGCTTCTGCGTAATCGCGTAGCGGCTCTGGAACGCGTAGAAGCTGGCAAAGCCCAAAGAACTCGGATCAAGGAACCTGCACTGGCTATATAAATCCAACGGGGACTTTGTAATCGGGGAGCCTGTCAGAATGCGCCTGTACTTAATGTACGGGTTTAACGCCATTAGGTTCTTGGTACGCTGGGCGTTGCGGTTTTTTATCGTGGTGCTTTCATCAACAACAGCCATGTTCTCGGGATTGGCTACTAGAAAACGTCCCGCGGCCCGCGTACCTCGGGGCGATGAGAACGCTTCGACGTTCATTACAAAAAGTTTTAATCCGTCAAACGGTTCGTCAATAAACGTGTCCAGTTCCTCGGAGTAGCGTTTGGATGTGGCGGGCGTCCACCGCATGACTTTGCGCTTTATAGTGTCTGGCAAGTGGGCGGGTATTTCGCCCTGTACCCAGTTGTCGTAGACACCCTTGGGCGCTACAATTAGTGCCGCGTTTAGGTCACCTTCTATATATAGTACACCTATATTATCTATGGCGACTTTGGATTTACCAGTACCCATTTCCATGAAGTACGCGTGGTACGTTTTGTACCAAGACTCTTCTAGTGCGTCACGCTGATGGTTGAAGGGCTGCGTCTTAAAATCGTAATCTATCTGTTCCAACATTTGTTCTCCTACGGGGTTGACTGCCTGATATCTTATATGTATATAGGTGTTTGTCAAGGCCGTAAAAAGGGTCTTTTAAACAGGAGTACTAGATGAACGATATTATGAATATGATGGAAGAGGACTTTGAGAAAACTCTCTCTTCTGTCGAAACGCTGGACAACGCAGGTTTAGACACTGTGGCTGGTCTAGCTAGAAAGATCAAGCAGCAACAAGATAAAGTTGAACGGCTTGATCGGGAACTTAAAGACGAAAAGCAAGCACTACTAAAGCTGACAGACGAGGACCTACCCTCGACTATGGCTGACTTAGGGCTGTCTAAGTTCTCTTTGGATGACGGCAGTACAGTAGAAGTCAAGCCGACTTACGGTGCCAGCATCCTAGTCAAAGACCGTCCGGCAGCATACGAATGGCTGCGCGAAAACGGGTTTGATGACATTATCAAGAACGTTATCTCTTGCCAGTTTGGCAGAGGTGAGGATGACCAAGCCAGTGCGTTCCACGCGTTCGCATCTCAGCAAGGTTATCCGGCAGACCAGAACGAAAGTATTCATTCGAGTACATTGAAAGCGTTTGTTAAAGAGCGCATCGAAACGGGAGAAGACTTCCCGCACACACTATTCGGAGCCTACGTTGGGCAACGAGCCATTATTAGGGGAGCAAAATAATGGGTGCAGTTAAGAAGACAGAGAAGACAGAAATGGTTGAGTTTGACCAAAGTATGTTTGAAGCGGACGCCGGAGTTGGCGTATCGGATATGGGCCAAGACGATCTGGCGCTGCCGTTCCTAAAGTTGATTAGCGGGCTCGACAGCCTGTTAGATGACCCTGACTTTGAGGGCAAGAAGGGGGATATCTACAATACCGTCTCCCAGACCGTCCACAAAGGCGCAGACGGCGTTAAGGTGATACCGTGCGTCTATCAGCGCAGGTTTATCCAGTGGGCACCCCGAGGCGCGGGTTCAGGGGCTCCTATCGCGGTGTTTGAACCGACAGACAAACTGCCCCCGTTCGAACGTGACCGTGAAACCAATAAAGACATGGTTGTCGGGGGTGATGGCTCGTACATTGAAGAAACGCACCAACACTTCGTAATTGTTCTTAACGAAGACGGCTCTGCGGAAACGGCGCTCATTGCAATGAAAAGCACGGGCCTCAAGAAAAGTCGTAAGTGGAACTCTATGATGAGTTCAATCACCATGAACGGCAAGAACGGTCCCTTCACACCGCCGCGTTTTAGCTCTGTATATTTGCTAAAGTCCGTTAGTGAAGAAAACAGCAAGGGCAAATGGCATAATTGGGATATGTCCCGCATTGGCCCCGTAGAAGACAAGGGCATCTACAACAGAGCCCGCGAGTTCCGTGCAAGTATCGCTTCAGGGGACGTGGTTGTGAAACACCAAAGTGAAGAGGCGTCAAAGCCTGACTTCAACCCAGACGAAGTACCGTTCTAGTTTCACAAGGGCCGTAGCTAACGCTGCGGCCCGCTTTCCCAAAGGAAGACCCCATGTCAGCAGATAAGTTTTCCGCCATCTTTGATGGTTTGAAACAGGCTTACGGCACGTACAAAGTTGAAAAAACTCAGTCCAACGGTAAAAATACTGGCAAGGCTAGTATCATTAAGGAACCGCGGACCTCGAAACTCTGGAAGGGTCACCTGTCCGGCAAAGGCACCTCTGTAGGCATCATCCCGATTAACGAGGATAATTGCTGCAAGTGGGGCTGCATTGACGTTGACCAGTACCCGCTAGACCACAAAGTACTTATAGAAAAAATACGGGCCCTGAAGCTGCCATTGGTTGTCTGCCGATCAAAGTCCGGCGGCGCACACTGCTTTCTGTTCTGTAAGGAATGGGTCGAAGCAAAGGAAATGCAGAAGGTCCTGACACACCTGTCCGCGGCCCTTGGGTATGGCGGTAGTGAGATATTCCCCAAGCAAGTAAAACTGCACTTGGATCGCGGAGACGTAGGTAACTTTCTAAACCTTCCTTACTACGACGCAGAGGACGGCCTAAGATACGGCATTCTGGATGACGGCACGTCAGCAACGCTTGAAGAGTTCTTCGGCTTGTACGAGGCGCATGTGCAAACGCCGGAGGAGATAGTCAAACTTCAGATGACTGACGCGCAGGTTAAAGGACCGCTTGCCGACGGACCGCCTTGCCTACAGCACCTCACCAAGGTTTTGATCAGCGAAGGCGGAAGAAACAACGGCCTGTACAACATAGGAATTTATCTACGCAAAGCGTTTCCCGATAGCTGGGAGACAGAGATACTGACATACAACACCCAGTTTTTAGACCCGCCCTTGCCGCTGCCAGAAGTAAACGTCGTTGCAAAGCAGGTCGGCAAAAAGGATTACTCGTACAAATGTTCTGATGCGCCCATCAACGCGCACTGCAACAAAGAACTGTGCCAGACCATGAAGTTTGGTATCGGTGCCGCGGCTCAAAATGCCGCTGTGGGTAACCTGCGTAAGTACAACTCAACACCGCCCGTGTGGTTTATGGACGTAAACAGTGAACCTGTCGAACTGGATACTGACGGCCTGATGAACCAAACCTTATTTCAAAAAGCCTGTATGGAGCAGATTAACTTCATGCCGCGAAGCGTTGCTAAAGCACAGTGGGAAGCGCGGATCAGCGCGATGATGCGTGAAATGACCGAAAACCAAAGCGCCATAATAGAAGTGTCCGTTGACGCCTCAGTGGGTGGTCAGTTCTACGACTTCCTAGAAGAGTTCTGTAGCCACATGCAACAGGCTAAAGACAGGGAAGAGATATTACTTCGCCGTCCGTGGACTGATGAGGAAGGGCAGTATACTTACTTTAGGCTCAAGGACTTTGAAGGGTTTTTAAAGAAGAACAAGTTCTTTGAATACAAGTCCCACAAGATTGCCCAACGTCTGCGCGAGGTGACCGGAGAAAGCTGCTTGCTTAAAATAAAAGGTCGAGTAGTGCGCCTATGGAAGGTGCCAGCATTTGAAAACGGTGATATAGAATTAAGTACACCACAGTTTCAAGCGCAGGAGAGTCCGTTTTGACTGACAACGTATTAAAAGAAATGCGGAACAAAGAAATTGTCCGTCTGATTGACGAACAGAAAGTTACCAAGACCGCTGTTGCAAAATGGTTTGGGATAACCAAGCAGCGGGTCCATCAAATATATACTCGGGAGACAAACAATGTATCGGATATTCGGACCTCCGGGGACGGGGAAGACAACAACACTACTCAATAAGGTTGATAACGCCTTGCAAAGCGGAATAGAGCCAACCAAGATTGCTTTCTTAGCCTTCACCAGAAAAGCCGCAGAAGAAGCTAAAGAACGCGCCGCTGCACGGTTTAAGTTGGACCCAAAAAAGGACCTGTACTTCTTTCGCACTATCCACAGTCTAGCGTTGTCACTGTCAGACATAAGCCCCGAACAAGTAATGCAGCCGTCTGATTACCGTGAACTATCTGAGGGTATGGGCGTACATCTTGTAACCACCAAAAGCGTTAATTTTGATGACGATCTGCCAGACATGATGAAAGCGTCTGATCCAATCTTAGGGTTGATAAATCTGGCGCGTCTTAGAAAAGTGCCTCTGCGTAAACAATACGACATGAGCAACACACATCTTACATGGAATGAGATAAATTACGTCGATAGCTGCCTTGGGCGATACAAACAGGTCCGGCACAAATTTGACTTTACAGACATGCTGGAAAATTTTGTAACAGAAGGTTCCAACTTCTGTCCGAACTTTGAACTCTGCTTTGTGGACGAGGCGCAAGACCTCTCTCCAATGCAGTGGGATATTGCCCACCTGTTAGATGAACGCTCTAAACGAATGTATGTCGCGGGTGACGATGACCAAGCTATCTACCGTTGGGCCGGAGCCGACGTGGACGCTTTCATAAACCTCGAAGGCGGATCAGATACACTAAGCCAATCCTATCGCATTCCATACAGCGTACACAAAGTGGCAGAAGGCATAGTCAAACGCATTCAACGGCGCGTCGTAAAGAACTACGAACCCCGACAAGAAATGGGCGAAGTTGGATACTACCGAGATATTATGGACATTGACCTGTCAGAAGGCTCTTGGCTCATAATGGCGCAAGCCGGATACATGCTAGAACCCGTGGCGCAATACCTAAAGTCCTTCGGTTACCTGTTCGAGTATCGCGGCTCACGGTCCATCTCCGCTAAGATCAGTGACGCGGTAAACGGGTGGGAGCAACTGCGTAAGGGCCAAAGCGTTACAGGGCAAACAGCGCGGAACATCTATGAGTACATGTCCGCTAAGGATTCTATCAACTCTTGCCAAAGAATAAAAAAGGGCTTCAAGCGCCTCAAAGGTTTGGAAGACGCCGAGATGGTTAACATGCAAGACCTAAATGTTAACCACGGGCTACTCGCAACAAAAGATATGCTTTGGCATGAAGCTATGGACCGTCTGCCAGAAAGAGACAGGGCATATATAATCGCTCTGCTTCGACGCGGAGAACGATTTAACGGAACGCCCCGTATCATAGTGTCCACGATCCACGGCACCAAAGGCGGAGAGGCCGACAACGTTGTAGTGTTCTCGGACATTAGCGCAGCGGCTCAACAAGATATGACCGAAAGACCCGACGATATGCACCGCGTGTTCTACGTTGCCGTCACGCGGACCCGAGAGCGTTTGTTTATTATCGAAGGCGAAAACTTAAACAGGAGTTACGACATATGAGCCGAGAACAGTTTATCCAAACAGAAATAGAACGAGCCTTTGAGGCTGCAGATGATGATTGGAAAAAGCAATACTTTGAGAATGCCGTTAAGTTCTTACAGAAGAATAGGTATTTAGAGGGGGGTCACTTGTGCGCTTTTTGCAGAGAACAAGGTATGCCTGACCCGCATCACCATAACGTATGGTGTTCTATGGTTCGTGTTTTAAACCAATATGGTTGGATCACAAAGATAGGGAAAATAAAGCCTACCTGTAAACACACGCATATCCACGAAGTTACTGAATGGGAAAGCAACTTGTTCCGATGAACTGTTGGCACTGTGGGACAGAATTAATTTGGGGCGGGGATCACGATTGTGAAGATGATGAAGAGTTTATTATGGTCACTAATCTTAGCTGCCCCAACTGTCAGTCGCTTTTTCTGGTTTATTTGCCTGAAACAGAAAATGGGGGAGTTTCCCCCGATGGAAAGGTTTACAAATGAGCGAAGATTTCAACATTAAAATATCGGTTAGAAACGGCAGGTTGTTAAAAGCAATTAGGGCTCGTTACGATTCAGTGGCGGATTTAGCCCGTAAATGTCACCTTCATCAATCCAGAGTAAACAGTTTGGTTACCATGAAGGTAAAGCCATTTAACCAAAACGGTTGGACAGATTTAGCCTTGGACGTTGCAGCAATGGTGGGAAAGGAGCCCGAGGATTTATGGCCTGACCACCTCCGTGAGTTGAAGCTAATTAAATCAACCGCTGAAATGGAAGTTGATTTAGACAGCGTTAAGCAACTAATTCAAGACGGAACTTCCGAAAAGTCTTTGTCTCAGATCAGTGCTATCTCAAAGTTATCTGAAAACCTGACCCCGAGAGAACGTCAATGCATGGCAATGCGCTGGGCACTGGGCCATACTTTAGACGAGACTGCCAGAGTCTTTGGCGTTACGCGGGAAAGAGTGCGTCAAGTAGAAGCCAAAGCCATTAGAAAGATGAAAGGCGCAGCTTTGGTTGCGGGTTACTTCACTACAGGCTCTCGGCACGGAGAATATAACCGTGTTCTTCAAAAGTTTAAAAAAAACAACAATCCGCGCACAACCAACAGAGGCATGGACCTTCTCAATGATTAATCGAAGAGAAGCTTACGAAAGATTAGAAAATCTTTTAAAAAAGGCAATGGACCCTGCTTGCTCCCCCGCAGAAGCTCAAGCGTGTAAGGCAAAGGCAGATAAACTAGCCGCGGAACTAGGTATTAAACGACGTAAAAAGAAACGTAAAGAAAAGTTGTTTGTAAAAGGACTGTACACAAAAGCCCCGCAAGAAAGCTCTCCTGAATGGGTGATGTTCACTTTAAATATTAACCGCGTAGAACTAATTGATTGGCTTTTAACAAGCGGTGACTCAGAGTGGATTAACGCTCAAGTGTGCAAAAGTCGCGGCACGGGGAACTTTTACGCAGAAGTAAATCAATGGGAAGACGTAAATACATGAAAAAAGAAGAAATACTAAAAAAAAGTGCAGAGTTAGTGACAGGCAACCGTGCAAAAGACTACGGTGACGCGCTCGAAAACTTTGACCGTATCGCTACAGGGTGGAACGTAATTCTAAACGGGGCAATAGCCTCGCATGGATACCTAACCGCGCAGCACGTTGCGCTTATGATGGATTGGGTTAAAACAGCAAGACTACTAAACACCCTAGACCATGAAGACTCATGGATCGACAAGTGCGGATACAGCGCAATCGGTGGGTCTTTTTCGGGAGAAAAAAGTGAGTAATCTAACAGTAGGCAGCGCGTCCCTTTTATCCGAATGGGTGCCGCCACACGAACTGCCAGACCTAACACACGCCAAAACAATCGCTATCGACGTGGAAACCAAAGACCCGAACCTTAAAAAGATGGGCCCCGGATGGGCTAGAGGTGACGGCGAAGTGGTGGGGTACGCCGTGGCAACTACAGATTGGGCCGGATATATCCCCATCAGGCACCAAGGCGGCGGTAACCTAGACGAAAAACAAGTTAACAAGTGGCTCAAAAAGATATTCGACTGCCCCGCAGATAAAGTCATGCACAACGCTCAGTATGACCTCGGCTGGATCAAGCGCATGGGCTTTGATGTAAAGGGCCGTGTGATCGACACGATGGTTGTGGCGTCCCTGCTTGATGAAAACCGTAGAAGCTTTAGTCTCAACAACCTCTGCTACGAACTATTAGGCATAGCCAAATCAGAAAAACTATTAAACGCCGCCGCGGTGGAGTTTGGGTTCGATGCAAAAGCAGAAATGTGGAAGATGCCCGCAATGTTTGTCGGGCCTTACGCACAGAACGATGCAGAGATTACGCTTAAACTGTGGGACTACCTGTCTGTACAGATCAAACAGGAAAACCTTGAGGCCGTTACAGAACTCGAACTGGACCTTCTGCCCTGCCTTGTAGACATGACATGGCGCGGTATTCGCGTCGATATGGACAAAGCAGAAATAACGCGGAACGCAATCCTAAAGCGTGAGAAAGAAGTCCATAAAGAAATAAAACGTATCTCCGGCTGCGACATAGAAATCTGGGCCGCGGCGTCCATTGCCAAAGCCTTCGATAAAATGGGCATAGAATACTTTAAAACAGAAAAAGGCTCTCCGTCCTTCACCAAGAAGTTCCTGTCAGAACATCCCGATAAGTTACCTAAACTGATCGTAGAAGCGCGGAACCTCAACAAAACGTCAGGCACGTTCATCAACAACATCCTGACCTTCTGTAACTCAGATGGACGTATACACAGTCACATAAACCAAATCAGATCAGACGACGGCGGTACTGTATCTGGGCGGTTCTCCATGAATAACCCCAACTTACAACAAATCCCCGCCCGCGACCCTGAGATAGGACCAATGATCCGGTCCCTGTTTCTGCCGGAAGAAGGAGAACAATGGGCCGCTATAGATTACTCCCAACAAGAACCGCGCATCTTGGTTCACTACGCACACGTATTTGGTAAAAGCCAGAACAGAGTGCTAGGGGGCGTCACAGAGTTTATACAAAGCTACAATGACGATCCGCGGACCGACTTCCATACGATGGTGGCAGAAATGGCGGGCATCCCGCGTAAACAAGCGAAGACCGTGAACCTTGGTATTATGTACGGCATGGGCGTGGGTAAGCTGGCGATTGAACTTGATCTGCCCGAGGAACAGGCCAGAAGCCTAATCAACCAGTACCATGAGCGGGTGCCGTTTGTGAAAGAACTGATGAAGGGCGTACAAAGTCACCTTAGTCAGAAAGGAAGCCGAGGCCATGTACGGTCCCTACTAGGCCGGAAGTGTCGGTTTGAGTTGTGGGAACCAAAGCAGTTTGGAATGTTTAAAGCCCTGCCGTTCGAGCAAGCCGTACTAGAACACGGCAAGCACACCCCGCTAGTCAGAGCGTACACCTACAAAGCACTCAACAGGCTGATCCAAGCGTCCGCCGCGGACATGACCAAAAAAGCTATGGTCGATCTGTACCGAGAAGGTTATCTGCCCATGCTGCAAATACACGATGAACTGGCTATGTCAGTAAAGTCACGAGAAGAGGCCGAAAAGGTTGCACTAATCATGCAAAATGCTGTACCCTTGGAGTTGCCAAGCCTTTGTGACGTTGAGTTGGGTCCGTCATGGGGCGAAGCGGTATAGTCTGCTCTTCAACTCCCCCGCTTTGGTTCAGCAAGGCGGGGGTTTTTTGTTGTGTATCAAGTGTTTATCCTATATAGTCCCAGAAACTCGCACAAAGGCGCATAAGATGGATACTACAAAATGGAAATCAGTCCTCGTTCCGGTCGAAGTTTACCGAGAACTGAAGATTTTATCGGCTATCGAAGGCCGCACAATCAGCGGACAACTACGCTTCATGTTTGACCAATACAGCAAACTGAAGTCTGTTCGAAATAAGCTGAAGCAACACTACGAAGAAGCTTGACCACTCCCATATTATCGCGTATGTAATATGTATCTCCTCATGAGATATTAATATGTTTGTTCTCCAATAAACATGGAACCCTCACCGAAATACCCGCGGTGAGGGTTTTTTCTTGTCCAATTAATCACGCTAACGACGTTAGCGTGACGGATTTAAATCAGCATTTATTATTTGTACTTGACTATCTCGTATAGCTGGTTTATCTTAGCTTTACTCAACCAAAGGAGAACAAACATGCTTGAGTCACGCTTTCTTGATAAAGCAGCCGCAACAGAACTGCTTAGTAATAACTGGTATAAAAACCGTAAAATCCACAGAGGTGTTAAAGATCAACACGTTAAAGACCTCGCGGCAAAGATTACACAAGGCCGCTGGGTTGTAGACGCAATGGAAACGCCTATTCTGATTGATACAGACGGTTTTTTATATAATGGTCAAAATAGATGTATGGCTGTAATTCTCGCTGACCAAGGTGTGGTGGTGCAGTGCCGTATAGAGTCGCCGGAAGAGTGCCAAAGACTGTACGCGTCTCTGGACCTCGGCAAAGCCCGATCAATCGCAGACATTACAGGATTAAACCAAAGCAACATAGTGCAGCCCATACTCTACCTCATGCGCTGCGCGGGCCTTGATGGACGGCTTAAAGATGAAGCCGTCGTATCGCGGATCGCGGACACTTACATGGGGGATATTCTGCGCCACTTCGATCAGAACACCCGTTGGGTAAAAAACAATCGGTGCTTTAATTCTGTTCAATTTAAAGCCGCAATGGCGTACTGTGTTCATAGGCGGGTACTACCCGATTACGAAGCTATCTCGGTGCTTGAAATGTTGCAGAACAATAAAGACTACCACTGGCCTTCCATGTATTTAAACTACCGCGAACAGATCATGTTTCCAAACGGTAAGCTAAATACTAGCGGTAAAGTCGTAGCCAACGATAAGTTCTGCCGAGGCGTTTATCTGTTAGAGCGCCGCATGAAACATCAGAGCAAAATCCAAATATCCAGCGGCTTTCTAGAGGACCTCCATTCAGACGTTCGCCGCGTGATCCGCGAGGCGGCTGCCGAATGAGTTATAAGATAGAAAAAAACATCCCCCTTCCCGCGTCACAGCGGAAAGGGAAGTTCGCCATCCTAGAGGATTTGGAAGTTGGCGACAGCTTCCACGTTGCAGATGTTACCGCGCCAGCGGGTATCTATTCAAAAGCAGAAAGCCTCGGGATCAAAGTAACCGTGAGAAGCATCCTACACCATAGCGGCGGCTTCAGAGTTTGGAGAATTGAATGAGCGACAAAGCTTGGCATATCAGCTACCTGTCCGCTATCGTCGGACCGTGCGCCGCAACAACCGATGACGGTTGTATGGCGTGGGAAGACGCAGAAAAAAGTGACTTTGTTATGCGCCTACTTGACAGGGATAATGACGCCAAAAACCTCCTACTCGTTATTCAACCAGAAATGAATGAGTTGGCGATTTACACTCTGACCGGATACTGCGTGGCAAACGATCTGCCGTACATGATTAAAGATTGGGATACCCTGTCCGCAGAAGGGCAAAAAGAAGCCCAGAAAACTAGACACTGATGACAAAGTGGGAGTTCAACATGATCCACCGCGACGAGTACGAACGCGTCTGCGAAGAAAACAGAAAGTTGCGGGACTTGGTTAAAGCCAAGTCCCCAATGGCTATGATGCAAATGCTTAAAAGGTTTCTGGGAGGGAACTATGACCGCACTGGAACAGTGGAAGACCCTAGCGAAAATAGAAAACGCCAAGATGCTGGAACCCTACGAGGGCCAAAAACCTAACTACGGTATCGTCAAAAATAAAATCAAAGGCGGCGGACCGCGGCTCTCGGAAATTAACCGCTCACTCGCCGCACAAAAACTTTTGGAAATGTCCCAAAAAGGTTATACTCTGGAAGAAGCCGCCGTTGAAACAAACTCCCCAATAGAGAAAGTTCTAGGCCGCGCCAGACGCTATCAAATCACGTTTAAAGGGCAGGAGGAGCTTTTATGAGTAATCACCTATCAGAAGTGGCAGAGGGCATTATAGAGGCTTGCCCCACGCAGCTTAACCCCGATGAAATGTCTACCCTGATTGCGTACATGATCTGGTCATACGGTATGCAAGGCGATTGGGACGACATGCTGCCCAAAATCGTGCGCTGCATAAATCTGGATGATGGACACGCCCGTATCGTCAGAGTGGCTAACAGAGACGCTATCAAGTTTCTGGATAAAGTAAGAGAGGATGTTAGCAATGCCCGACGCAGTTAAACTGTTCTCCGAAATAGATCAGCAATTCCTAGAACTGGAACAGCAGTTCGAAATAATCAAAAAACAACGGGAAGAAATAGAACTATGCAAGAAGAAGACATTCAACGCATCCAAAAAGACCTCAACCCCTTTCAAGAATCCGAACTGAAATTCCTTCGACAAGAAGTCGATAGATGCCAAGATGCGCGGTTCGTAAAAGAACCATTACCCAACGCCAACCAAAACTACTGGACCGCCGCAGAAGAACTGGACAGATACGTCAGGAGCCTTCGTAATGATGGATACTGGATTTAAAACCATAATCGAAGTGATGAAACAAGGATCGTGGCTCACGGACCTTGAAGTGGCAGAGCGGGCCAAAATGAAACTAGATGCCGCGCTCTACTACCTTAGACGATTAAGGCGCTTGGGTCTGGTGATAAGCGAATGGGTTCACGGACAACGAGTCTGGGGTGTGACACTTTGTCGCACTTGACTTTCTTCTATGCTAAGGGTACTCTTTAAGAGTAAACCCAATGGAGAACAGACATGAAAGTCCGAAACATAACTTTAACCGCCAATCAAATTGATGTTGTATTAGAAAGCCTTAAATCTGTCGCGTGGGAAATATCGCCAGAACGAGGGATAGCCAAACGTGTTGAGCGCGAAATGACCAAGGCGCTTGATCGAAGCGAAACAGTGTTTGAATAAACCCAATGGAGAACAGACATGAAAAAACCAAGGTCTTGGAAAGAAGCCCAAGAGTTGCCGTGGATTGATGAAATAACAACAGACCCAAAAGACTCGCGAGGAGAAGGTGACATGAGAATATTTGTTTACCTCAACGATGGCGAAGATAACCCCGTGACAGGCGAAACAGGCGGTGGGTTTTATGTCGGTGGTCTAAGAGACTTAATTAGTCACTACTTTTAAATGCGGAATAAACCCAAACACATCGAAGACGCTCTGCTCCAAGCGGAGCGTCAACTCGACGATTGCTGGTTCGAAGATCGCGGATCACGGGCCATCCAAAAAGCAACAGAAACACTAAACAGCATCAAAGCAGCTATAGCCGTGGGAGAAGAATATGAACCAGACTTCTAGGCCGTGGACAATTCAATGCTTCCACGGAACCGCTTACGTCGATTACTATATGCACCGACACGACTTTCACGACGTGGTGCTGAGTTATGAATACGACAGAAAAGAATGGTATTCGCGGACGCGGACCTCTCTCGTAACAATAGAAAAAGACACTCCGTTTAACGACGGCAAAGAGTTGTCTAAAGATATGACAAAAAAACTAAGAGCAATTATGGAGAACTATTATGAAAGCCCGAATAAACATCACACAACGAATGCTCAACAAAAGCATCATAGACGCCAATAAAAGCGTCGTAAAATTCTTTCGGGAATGCCTACCCGAGTTGGGATACGACTTCATAGAAAATGGAGGCAAAAACGTTATACTGGCGCACTACGACGATGGTCACGAATATACACCAACACAAATAAGATTGTACCGCCGACCGCGGGGCGATAAACTCCTGTCCGTCGAAGGACTGACAAGACGCGCCAAAGCAGGGGACGTTATGACGTTTGAGCATGACAAGGAAAGCAACAGAATAATCGTCCGGCTCGAACTGGGTGAACCGCCAAAAGAAATCAATCTAATCGAATAGGGCGGGTTTAGGGGTTTTAACCCGCCTTTGCGCAGGGAGCGGTCGCTTAACACTCTCACGCGGTAGGCCACTTTGACATAGTGGTGGCAGGATCGCGGATCAGGCTCTCGTCTTAATTTAGGCGGGAGCCTGTATCGTTAGTAACACTTATAGTATACCCTCCCAGAAAAATAAAAAAATAAAAAACGAAAAATATAGGCGTTACCGGTGTTATAAAAGTTACCAGTATGTAATCAAACAAAAAAAGGGCAAAAAAGGGTAACATTTTCGGTAACTCCATACTAAAGATAGGTGTTACTTTGGCACTTTTTTGACCAAAATGGTTAAGCCGCCTTCTGCGTTAAGCCAAAATCCCCACGAAAAAAGTTACGAAAGTTTTTCTGGCGGGGTATACTATATGTTGCTAAAAGGTATTGTATAGTTATTTGCAGTGGAGAGAACCGTGCCTAAAAAAACAAACGCTGATCTTGCAAAACTCCCCAAGCCCTTGAGGATTAAAGCGAGGCCTATCCCTAGAAAGCATACCGGACTAGCCGTGGATAAAGAGGCCAACCGTTCTGATCCCCGAGGCGCGAAGTATAAGACAGCGGACAGCCCTTTGACGCGTAAGCAGGAGCTTTTTGTAAAAGAGCTTGTAAGCAACGATGGTATGATAACTTATAAGGAAGCCGCTATTCGAGCGGGCTACCCCGAGAGTTCAGCCCACACCCGTGCATATGAGTTAACCAACCCTCACAAATGCCCGCATGTTGTGGCAGCTATCAGGCGGTATCGAAACGAACTGGATGAACGTTTTGCCATCAACTACAGCAGACACGTTCGAGACTTGCAGAAAATCCGTGATGTGGCCCTCGAAAACGGGGCGTACAGTGCCGCGGTACAAGCCGAGTATAGACGGGGACAGGCGCAGGGTGATATATACGTTAGCAAGGCGGAGATCAGACACGGCAGTATCGACAACATGGACAAGGATGAGGTGATGAAAGCGTTGAAGGAACTAAAGGAATCCAATGGCTCAGACATTATCGACATTACCCCAACCGAAGATTCCGACGGAAGCGGCGTTTTATCAACAGTTGAGGACAGCCGCGAAAAAGGTTAGGCCCCAGTTAAGCCTGACTAGAATAGAAAACTCTGTCGGTCAGGGCATACCCGACCTTATGATCTGCGATGAACGCGGGCTATTTCATTTTGTAGAATTAAAGTTTTGCAAGGCCAATGCGGTACGGTTAAGCCCGCACCAAGTTTCTTGGCTAACGAGGCACCGACACAGTAGCAGTTGGATATTGGTTAAGCAGCATCAGAACTGGGGGAAAAAACCTGTCGTTCTTTTGTATCGTGCGGATCAGGCAATAGCGGTCAAAACAGACGGGCTAAAGACCGATCCGGTGTATGAAGGCACAAATCCTTTTGATTGGCCTGTTCTTTTCGACTTGATTTCTCCCATATAATCGCATATACTCTAAGGGTTAGCTAAATGGAGAACATGCTATGAGTTTAAATTATGATTTATGCGGTGTAAAAGCCGACTATAAAGACGACGCCGTCTGGCCTATCACCAGTGCTTTAATTTGGGGCACCATGTCGGTTGGCTTAAATGCGATTACGGAAAAGAATTGGGAGGAATTTTACGTTCGTTGCCACGCCGTTGAAACGATCAACGGGGCTTGGCTTCGTGATAAGGATTTAAAAGGCCGACCGATCACGGCAGAGGATGTAAGAAGCCACGTAGGATTGCACACCAATGCGGACACTCGAACTAAGGCCGAGTTCCAGAAAGACATTTACAGACGTTTTGTGGATCAGGCTAACCGCAACATAACACTGTCACGGCAGGAACTCGAATGAATACTTATAAGATCACCTGTGAGATTCATGTGCTGGCAGAAAATGCCCACGATGTTGAGGCAACGCTGCACGAAGAAGCTTACGCATGGCTCAAGAACAACGAATTTATGTGTGCCATAGAGAGCAACGCGAAGACAATCACACGAATGAATATCACGGAAGAAAGGGAGAAAGCCTAACCAATGTTTATTTTTGAACTAATAGGTCGATTGCTTTATGGCAGCGATTACGAGGAATTGAGCAAAAGAGCGAACCGCAAAAAACCAACGCGAAAACGCCGACGATAAAACTTTAGAAACTGCCCGCTTTACAGGCGGGCTTTTTTCTTTTATAGATATGGGACATTGCATATATTGGAGAACGCTATGGCTAACGTAATTTATAAGAAATATTCCTTTTTGGGACAGCCTAGATACTGGAACCGACGCACTAGAATGTGGACATTATGGCTTTCTAAAAGTTGCCATTACCCGACGCACCACGGCGCGTTGCGCGTTTTGCATAGCCGGAGGTTTTCGGAAAATATTTCAACGAATAAAGACGTATCGACAGGCATAAGCCTATCGCCGGAATATGGGGTAAAAACGCTATGCTAAAAACTGTCGAATATAGCCGCGCAAAAAAGACGCGGGGAATTGCAGTCACATATAGAGCGGGCGATGGTAGCAATTACGGAACTTGCCCAGTTAGTTGTGAACTTAACCCGAGCGGTTGCGGCGCGTCAAAAATAGATGTTGATTATCTTGACGCTGTTTTAGATGCTAAACCTGTCAAAGGTGTATCGTTCACCTATTCCCACTTTTCGCCGTTACACTGGAAACGAAAACTTGCGGCAAATAAAACCGTGATAAACTATAGCGCAAAGACCGCAGAAATCGCGGCAAAATTTATGCGGTTTAAGGTGCCTTGTGTTGTGACCGTTGCGGAACGTTTTTGGCAGGGTAAAAAGAAACAATCTGTCAATGGTTCTTTAATTGTACGTTGTCCCGCTGAAACAATCGCGGAGTTTAGTTGCGCCGATTGCGGCAATGGTGATCCGCTTTGCGCTAGGCTCGAAAGAACTTTTGCAGTTGGATTTACAGCACACGGCGCGAGTAAAAAGAAAGCCGCTGATCCTGATCAGGCGGGCGGTTGCTATGCCAGCGGGGGAAACGTCGCGTTGCACTGGACAGCGACAGCCGCGCAGGATCAGTCCGAAACCGACGGGGATAAATTGCGTCGCTTTGTTTCGGGCTTGCCGCCCCGTTCAATTATCCGGCACCATATTGCGGGCGATATTGGAGAGGAATAGACGATTAGAAATTTCCGCTTGATTATGTATGCGGGTTTCTATATGAAGGGGGTGCGAGAGATCGCGCCCTTTAACTTTTTGGAGAACGTAAAATGTCACATTCAATCGAAAACTCTAACAACAGTTTAACCCAGCTAATGCAACAGGTCCAAGACCAAGCCGCCCGCAAGGCTGATTTTTTGACCCCTACAAATGATCTGCAAAAGATCACCAATTCAGAAACAAACGAACCAATATTAGTTATTGAAGCAAAAGGCGGCGAACCTACCCGCCATTTAAAAATAAACAACGTAGCTTTCCAACAGCTAGCCGCGCATTGCGACATTGAGGCCCGCACGGCCCGCCGCCTTCAAACACATTACCCTTTTGAGTTCGACAATCTGATTAACGCTCACTTTGATCAAGAGCCTAAGCGGAAAATGCTTCGTACTTTTCTCGACACCGACGAAACGAACGGCACCGCCCGAGCGTTGCTTTCCGACAGGTTTAAGTGTTTTGATAATGATAATATGATCCAAACCATTTTGCCGCCGTTGATGGAAAACCCCGCGCAACTTCAGGTCGTGAACGCAAAAATTAGCGACAGCAAATTGTATATGCGGTTTAAAAGCCTTGTTCATACTGGGGCGGGTGCAAACGTGTCAGATGTAATGGCGAACGGTTGCGGCTTTTCTAACTCGGAGACGGGGCAGGGATCGGTGTCAGCTTACCAGCTTTTTTGGACCTTAGCATGCCTTAATGGCATGCAAACCGAGAACAAAACTCGGAGCAGCCATATCACCAGCGCGAGGGATAGTGACGATTGGGGCTTGTTATCGGGAGAGGCGCAGGAAGCCGATAATAGAGCCTTGAATTTAAAACTTCGTGATCTGGTGGAAGCATACAGCAGCCGCGAGATGTTTGACCAAGTGCTGGACAAGATGAAAGCAGCCGCCGCCGACACAATCGAAGGCGAATATTCGGTTTCTGACACGGTTAACAATCTGGGAACCGTTATGCGTTTGACCAAAAAAGAAACGTCAAATGTTCTTGACGGCCTTATGTCAACTATAGGGCAAGCGGGCTATGAGAACGACCGCCCATTGTCGCGGGCAACCTTTATCAACGCCGTGACAGCAGCGGGCAACAAATGTGATATTGACCAGACGGATGACTATCAACGCCTTGGGGGTCGTCTTTTGAATATGAACGCCCGAGATTGGAACCGCATAGCGGCTTAAATTTTTTTATTGCTTTGCACTTTACAATGGCGCATATTGGGGCAGGGGAAACCTTGCCCCTTAACTTTGTTTGGAGAACGAAAAAATGGAACTAGCTAAAACAGACTACACCAATGAGACCGAGTTGAGCGCGGCGCGTGAAATGCTCGAACGCCGTGAAGTGGAAATAGCCCGCTTGCGTGAAGAGATGGAAGCACTTCGAACCGTTAACCAAGAAAATGCTTTGATGCTGGACGATATACGCTTGCCCCTTTTTAAACTTTTGAAAGACCAACTCGGCGCAATGGTCTCGGGCGAAATTGCCGAGCAATTGAAATCACAAGAAAAGGCTTTTGATATTCAGGATCATATGGACGAGATACGCGACGAAATTTATCACAACCTCGACATAACCGATTACCAAAACGAGATCGAAGAGATTGCATCAGAGCGCGACATTAACGACGAGGTGACCGAAATCGTTGAGGATGTTTTGAGAGGCGCAAAAATCACACTGGGCTAAACAACCCGCCCAACTTTGCCCAACTTTGCCCGCCATAGCGCGGGCTTTTTTTATGTTTGACAGATCAGTAAGAGATATCCCATACTGCAGGAGCGGCGGGCATCCTGCCCGCTTGCTATAGGAGAACCGACACAATGAAACGCTATCAAATAGAAGCCTCGACATTCGAGCTAGACGGGACCGAGAGCCACACAGTGCTTTACACCTCGAACGGCATAAGCACCGCCCGTGCTTACCTCGAAGGATTTACAACCGCCAGCGATTGGAAAGATTACGACCTTGTCAATCTATTGGATACAGCGCACCCCAGCGATAGCGACTTGCACTTGATCGATAGCAAGATGCACCCCGCCATCGACAATTGCGCGACAAGCCAGAGCCTTTCTGATTTTACCGAAGTGTGGGCCGACGTAGGACAGCACGCCTTTTTCCGGTGTAAGCTATGAGAGGCGGCGTAGGTATCTGTTTAAATGGTTTGAGCACCAAACCCCCCGCAGACCCCCAAAAGAGCCGAGCCGAGCGCAGAGCAGCCGACAGCAACCGCAAACATTCAAAAGGTGGAAAGGTTAACTTTAACCGCTGGACTACCAAACATGGCAGACGAGCCGGAAAGTGAAACTATGATTAATATGACAACCGCCCAACGCGACACCTTGGAACGCAAATGGTCAGAGCTGGACGAAACTACCCGCCCGACGCTTGACCGCTTTCTAGAGAGCGTGAAAGACACATTCTATTGCGACGACGCGGTTACGGTGTACTGGGCTAACATGTGGCTTTGCGTAGAGCGTGACGGATACGCTCATACTTGACGAAATCACATAGATCAGGCAAAACAGGGGCGGGGCAATCCCGCCCCTTATCTATTGGAGGATCAAACATGAGACATTGGACGCACTGGGATACTGAGCGAAATGAAGACGGCTCAGTAGATTATAGCTTTTACAGGCACGATCGACATTGTGTCACGTTGACCGCAAACGGGGGCGGCAAATGGTCTGCTATTTCACGATTGAGCCAGACGCCCGACGGTGTCCTTAATTGGATTGAAACTGACCTATCCCCCGCGTTAACTTTTAAACTAAAAGAGGCGTTGCTATGAAACACTGGGAACTAGAACACTCAGGCGAGTTGGTCCGCATTGAATGGAACGAGGTTGCCACTTTCAACTTACAGACCCCCATCGGTGGCCGTTGGGTCGATTACCATTGTTTTACTTGCTATGGCATCGAAACTGATCAGGAGGCGCTCGAACACGCCTTTGAGGTATTACTTGGGTTAGAGCTTTATTCATTGCACCAACTGATCGAAGTTCCGGACCCGACCGAGCCGACCGAAACGCGTACCGAATATTGCGCACGAATGGGGTTTGATATGTAACGACCAGCACCACCACACCGACGATCAGGGGCGCATCACAGCGCCCCTTTTTTATTAGTGACACCTGCGACCCCCGCGCCCCGCCCCTTGGCTTAAACCTACCGACCATGAACCGTGGACCGTGGGATATGGTTCGTTCTGGTCGATCCGGTGCCCAGATACCCAGCGATCGACAACGAGATCGACGAGAGAGCCGCCGATCCGCCCCGATCCGCCCCGATCCGACGCTAGCTGGCAGTTAAATCCACCAGCTGGACCGGATCGACGCGGATCTGGACCGGATCGATCGCCACCAGCTGGACCGGAACGACGCGGATCTGGACCGGATCGAGCGTCAATTAACTGCAGCAGCTGCAGCAGCTGGACCGAATAGCCTGGACAATATCGCATACATTGCCCCGGCAAATAGCCTCGGGTCCCCCCGATATCGGGTCAAACCGCCTAGGTTAAACCCAAATCGACCGGAATCCGCCGACCGCGCACCCCGTGCCGACCTGCGGGGGCTTGGGCCATGTTTTTGACAAATAGTTGCCATAAAAATGATATGGGGTATAACTATGTAATAGCTTACTTATTTAGGGGTCCCCGATCCGTGACTATCGCACTACAAGAAAAAGCTCTGAAACTTCAACTTAGACTTGCACAAATAGAGAAGCAGGAGTCTCAGCGTAACAATTTTTTACCGTTTGTGAGGGGTATGTGGCCTGACTTTATTGCTGGTCGTCATCACCGTATTATTGCTGAGAAGTTGGAGCGTGTTGCGAGTGGCGAGTTAAAGCGTTTAATTATCAACATGGCTCCGCGGCACACGAAGTCTGAGTTTGCATCCTTTTTGTTTCCTGCGTGGATGATGGGCAAGAATCCTAGTATGAAGATCATTCAGGCGACTCACACGACGGAGTTGGCTGTAAACTTTGGTCGTAAGACCAAGAATCTTTTGGACACGGATGAGTATAAGGGGGTATTTCCTCACGTTAAGTTAGCGGCGGATTCGAAGGCTTCTGGTCGGTGGGACACGAGTGCTGGTGGGATGTATTATGCTGTTGGTGTTGGTTCTAACTTAGCGGGTCGTGGTGGTGATTTAATTATTATTGACGACCCACATTCTGAGCAGACGGCTATGAGTACGAATGGTTTTAACGATGCTTGGGATTGGTACACTGGGGGCCCTCGGCAGCGATTACAGCCCGGAGGTTCTATAGTTTTGGTACAGACTCGGTGGTCTGAGAAGGACATGACGGGTCAGTTGTTACGTGGCATGGCTAAGGACCCTTTGGCGGATCAATGGGAGGTTGTTGAGTTACCTGCTATTTTTGAGGACGGTACGCCTTGTTGGCCGGAGTATTGGAGCATTGAGGATTTAACCGCGGTCAAGGCGTCTATTCCTCCTATGAAGTGGAATGCTCAGTACCAGCAGAACCCTACTGGTGAGGAGAATGCGATTGTTCCTCGGGAGTGGTGGAAACGTTGGGAGAGTGAGCGGGTCCCTAACTTACAGTATGTGATACAGAGTTATGACACGGCGTTTAGCAAGCGGGAGAGTGCTGATTACAGTGCTATTACGACGTGGGGTGTGTTTTATCCTGAAGAGGATGGTGGGTCCCCTGCGTTGATTCTTTTGGATAGTAAGAAGGGTCGTTGGGATTTTCCTGAATTAAAGCGGATTGCTTTTGACGAGTACCAGTTTTGGGACCCTGACACTGTGATTGTGGAAGCGAAGGCGAGTGGTATGCCTTTGACTCAGGAGATGCGACAGGTTGGGATACCTGTTGTAAATTTCACTCCGAGTAGGGGCAATGACAAGGTAACGCGGTTGCACAGTGTTAGTCCTTTATTTGAGGCTGGTATGGTGTATGCTCCTGACAAGACTTGGGCGGACGAGTTAATTGAGGAGATGGCGGCGTTTCCCAACGGTGAGTTTGATGATTTGGTTGACAGTGCTACACAGGCTTTGATGAGGTATCGTCAGGGCAATTTTGTGCAGTTGCCAACAGATGATTGGCAAGATGAAGAAACATCTGCTAGGGTACACGCATATTATTGACGGAGACGGCTATGGCTATTGGCGGATTGATGGATACGAACGTACCGAGTCAGCTTGACGAGGACGATTTACGCGCTGAGTTGGAGATAGAGATACCGGACTCTGGCGGCGACCCTATGTTGTATGCGGTAGATTCTGACGTGGAGATAGAAATCTCTGAGGAGGATGACGGCGGGGTTACGGTAGACTTTGATCCCGAGGACATGCGCGGCGAGGGCGGTGATTTTTACGCTAACTTGGCGGAGGAGATGCCGGACCGCGAACTTAGTCGCATTGGCAGTGACTTAGCGGGTGAGTTTGATGCTAACAAGGCTGGTCGTCAGGATTGGGAGGATGCGTATACAGATGGTTTGGAGTTGTTGGGATTTAATTACGAGGAGCGCACTCAGCCGTTTCGTGGTTCCAGTGGTGTAACGCATCCTTTGTTGGCGGAAGCTGCTACGCAGTTTCAGGCGCAGGCGTTTAACGAGCTATTGCCTGCGGGTGGTCCTGTACGAACGCAGGTTATGGGTGAGGAGACCCATGCCAAGGCGGATCAGGCCAAGCGGGTTCGTCAGTTTATGAATTACTACATTACGAATGTTATGGAGGATTACACTCCTGACATGGATCAGATGTTGTTTTATTTACCGCTTGCGGGCAGCACGTTTAAGAAGACTTATTATGACGAGGTCATGGACCGCGCCGTAAGTAAGTTTGTTCCTGCACAGAATTTGGTTGTTCCGTATGATACTTCTGATTTGGATACGTGTCCGAACATTAGTCAGCTTATACGGATGGATTTAAATGATTTGCGTAAGAAGCAGCTTGCTGGGGTGTATTTAGATATAGACGTGATACCTGCGCAGGGTGATGTTACGGAGGTTGATTCTGAGATAAACCGGATTGACGGCATTGAGCCTTCGCAGATTGATTACGATTGCACTTTGTTGGAGTGTCACGTTGATTTGGATTTAGAGGGTTATGAGGATTTAGACGAGGACGGGGAGCCTACGGGCATTAAGGTTCCTTATCTTGTTACTATATCTCAGGACAACGGTCAGGTTTTGTCTATTCGGCGTAATTACCGTGAGGACGATCCGGCTAAAAAGAAGATTGCATATTTCACGCACTTTAAGTTCTTACCGGGATTTGGGTTCTACGGCTTGGGCTTGATCCATACTATTGGTGGATTATCGCGGACCGCGACCAGTGCTTTGAGGCAGTTGATTGATGCTGGTACTTTGTCGAACTTACCTGCGGGGTTCAAGGCCCGCGGACTTCGGATTAGGGACGACGACGATCCTTTACAACCGGGGGAGTTTAGGGACGTAGATGCTCCGGGTGGCGCTATTCGAGACAGTTTAATGCCTTTGCCGTTTAAGGGTCCTGACCGGACGTTGTTTGAGTTATTGGGTTTTGTTGTACAGGCTGGACAGCGGTTTGCGACCATTACTGACATGAAGGTTGGTGACGGTAATCAGAACGCGGCGGTTGGCACGACGATAGCGATGTTGGAGCAGGGTTCGCGAGTAATGAGCGCGGTTCACAAGCGTTTACATTATGCCATGCGTCAGGAGTTTAAGATTTTGGCGCGGGTAATGTCGGAGAGTTTACCGCAGGAGTATCCGTATTCTGTTGCTGGTGACGAGTCGAGCATTATGGCGTCGGATTTTGATGATCGTGTGGATGTAATTCCTGTCAGTAATCCGAATGTATTTAGTCAGGCGCAGCGGATTGCGTTATCTCAGACTAAGATGCAGTTAGCGGCGCAGGCTCCTGAGATGCATAACATGCACGAGGTTTATCGTGATATGTATGAATCGTTGGGCGTTACGGACGTTGATAGAATAATGAAGGCGGTGCCGGACGACGAACCGCGGCCCTTGGACCCTGCGCAGGAGAATATCAACGCTTTGGACATGATGGAGTTACGTGCGTTTGCGGGTCAGGACCATCAGTCTCATATTATGGCGCATTTAATTTTTGGCGCGACTCCGATGGTTGGACAGATGCCGCAGGTTGCGGTTGCTTTACAGAAGCATGTTTTGGAGCATGTTAAGATACAGGCTGAAGAGGCTGGTATGCAACAGATGCAGCAAGCGCAGGGTGGCGACGAGGCTCAGATGGAGATGCAGTATCAGGCGGTTGTTGCTCAGTTGATTGCGCAGGGTATGCAGCAGGTTAAGCAGTTGTCTGGACAAATATCTGGTCAGGGCCCTGATCCTCTGGTACAGCTTAAAGAGAAAGAGTTGGAGATTAAGGCGCAGTCAGAACAGTCGGACGCTCAGATGGATCAGGCAAGACTTCAGCTTGATGCTCAAAACCAGCAGATGCGTGGTCAGCAGTTCCAACAGCGGCTTGAGAGCCAAGAGAAGCAAACGGACAAGCGCATTCAGAGTGCAATGCAGCGTGAAATGATGAAGCAAAGGAGTCAGTGATGGCTAAAGATACTTTAAAAATACCCACAATGGATGAATACGCAATTAAACTTATTGGAGCTAATGTGGGCTCAAAAATAACAGGCAGTGGTAAAGGTAACCTTATTGCGGCTTCAAAGGGTGCTTCTACTTTAAAAAAAATTGTTAAAGGAAAATAAAATGGCTAAAGTACGAGTAAACGGGGCCCCTGCGGGTCCGGCACCGAAGGCGGTTCCTTACGCTGACATTAAGGATCAGGGCCGCATTCCGTATGGCAAGACTGCTCCTGTTAAGCAAGATCATAGCTATCCGCGGCTCACGGCCCGTGGTATGGGCGCGGCAAAGCGCGGCGGCAAGTACACTGCGTGTGTCTGACGGATGCCGCCTGAGTTGCTTTGGAGCGGTGGGTTAACCGCGGTTCTGGGCGTTTTTGGCTGGTTATTGAGGACGTATGTAGGGGAGGTGCATCGTATTCAAATACTCTTAAACCGCACTCGGGAAGAGATGGCGAAGGAGTATCTTACCAAGTCTGACAACACTACGGACATGAATCGGGTTATAACGCGTTTGGATGCGTTAGACGCTAAGATGGACCGCATGTTGGAGAGATAAATGATTGATCCTGTAACGGCTTTTGCCGCAGCTAACGCCGCATTTAAGGGCGTGAAGATGTTGGTTGGTGCTGGTCGTGAGATGCAGGACGTTAGCAAGCAGCTTGGGTCGTGGTACTGTGCTGTTGCTGACATAACCAAGGCCGAGTCTCAGCGTAAGAATCCAACGTGGTTGGATAAGAAGACTCACGGAACCGATAACATAGAGCAAGAAGCTATGGATATCGTGATCCGCAAGAAGACTTTACTGGAAAAAGAGAAAGAGATTAAGTTCATGCTGGACTACAGGTTTGGCTTGGGCACTTACGACGAGATGTTGGGTATGCGGCGCAAGATACGGGCTGAACGGGAAGAGACTGTTTACGCGGCTATGGAAGCAAAGCGCCAGATACAGAATAACATGGCTATTGGTGCATTAAGTCTTGGTATAATAGGCGTTTTGGGTGGTGGTATGTACTTAATAGTATTGGTTACTCAATGATAAACGCGCTTATTTTGTCTGTAACTCTTGCGGGAGTGTCTAATCCGACGCATGTTCAGTGTCACTTATGGAAACGACTGACCGCCGAAAACGGTCAAAAGGTTTGTGTTTATAGGTTTACAGCGGGGTACGGTGGCTTGGGTTATCATTACCCTACTAAGAGTTTTTCCGAGTGTCCGAAGGTATTTAGTTGTCTTTATGAGAGGAAGGACAAGCGACCTAGCTTGTCGGAAATATTAGATGGCCTGAAAGGAGGTTTCTAATGACTATGGAGAAGTTTTTGGCGTGGAAGGTTATGCCTCGGCTTATGATGTTGGTAATGACGGTTATGTATATCAGGGTGATTGAGTGGTTTATGTCGTTACCGCAGGATGTTGTTAGTACGCAAGCTACTGCGCTTACTGCAACCGTAACGGGTGCTATGACGGGTGCCTTCGCCGTGTGGTTAGGATCAGAGAAATGATGGCATTATTAGGAAGTTTGCTGGGCTTTGGGAGTTCTTTTCTGCCCGAGGTACTTAGCTACTTTAAAGCTAATCAGGTTCAGAAGCATCGTATGGAGATGATGCAGCTTGAAACGCAGTTGGCGCAGAAGCGTTCTGAGATGAAACTGGTTGAGTTAGACAAGCAGGCTGATATCGCGGAAACGAAGGGGCTGTATGAGCATGACCGATCTATCGACGCTGGCGGATTTATCAACGCTCTTCGGGGTAGTGTTCGTCCTGTTATTACTTATGCCTTTTTCGGACTGTTCGTAGCTACGAAAGTAGTTATCATGGTTAAAGTAGGGCAGTCGGGCGGCGATTGGACAGAAGCTGTTGAACTTATGTGGGACCCAGAAACAGCCGGACTTATGTCGGCGGTCTTAGCGTTTTGGTTTGGAAATAGAGCAATCTCTAAGTATGCGGGGAAGTAGTTATGGGATACAAGTTAGGAAAGCGAAGCCTGTCAAGGCTAGAAGGTGTCAACGACGATCTGGTAACGGTCGTGAAATACGCTATCGGCGTAACGAAACAGGACTTCTCGGTCATCTGCGGGTTGAGAACAATAGACGAGCAACGCGCATTAGTTGCAAAAGGGGCCTCGCAAACCATGAAATCAAAACACATTGACGGCAACGCCGTTGATTTGATGGCTTACTGCGACGGAGGGCGTTGGGAACTTAACCTATACGACGAGATTGCGGACGCCATGAAGGAAGGTGCCGAGGCTGCGGGTGTAAAGCTCCGTTGGGGCGCGGCGTGGACGATAGATGATCTCGGTTCTTGGGACGGAACTGCGGAGAATGCAATGAACAGCTACATCGACATTCGCAGATCACAGGGTCGCAGGCCCTTTATCGACGCCCCACACTTTGAAGTTGTGTTTTAATGTACGCGTTCGTCCTCATGCTGTATCTCGGTTATGGGGGCGAACGTAAATTAGTTGTGGATGATCTGTATTTTTCCCAGTTAAACGTTTGCAACAGGGTAGCCGAGGCTCTTGTAGAGCGTTACAGCACTCACGGTATAGCGACAGCGGACAGAGCGGTTGCATACTGCTTGCCAATAAAAATTACGGACGACTCGTTGCACGTTTACTAAAAAACAAGTAGGTTTCCCATATAAGATTAAATGGGAGAATCTGGGAATGGATGAGATACGCGTTGCAGAAGCTGTTTTTCGCGTTATAAGGGAAAGAAGACAGGGCGTTGTCGATCTAATGCAGTACGGCAACGTTAAATCACTAGAGCAATATCGTGAGCTTATGGGCAACTTAGAGGCCCTAAATCATGTGGAACAGGAACTCAAGGGCCTGCTAGATAAACAGGAGCGTAGTGTTGACTAAAGCACATGCAATAGACTTAGCCGCTGCCAAAAAGGGCGTGGCGAACTTAGAAGATGCTTATAAAGAGAAAGTACAGACAACTTTAGACCCTTCGGCGTTGGGTCAATCTCTTTTAGAAAAAATGCCTAGTCCTACGGGATGGCGTCTGTTGATTCTCCCCTACAAGGGAAAGGGTCAGACAGAAGGCGGCATATATCTACCGGATAAAGTAGTTGAGGAGCAATCTGTGTCTACGCAGGTTGGATATGTCTTGAAGGTCGGGGAACTGGCGTATCAGGACGGGGACAAGTTTCCAGACGGTCCGTGGTGCGCGAAGGGTGATTGGGTAATGTTTGCTCGTTACGCTGGTTCGCGGTTCAAGATCGACGGTGGCGAGGTCCGTATTCTTAATGATGACGAGGTTTTGG
>Ga0233432_10000188_pt1 | contig 57849 bp, 60 predicted proteins | sample SI_122_August201_6_FD_179870 | JGI IMG/M metagenome (GOLD analysis project Ga0233432, IMG submission 179870) | Seawater microbial communities from Saanich Inlet, British Columbia, Canada - SI_122_August2016_10_MG | ecosystem: Environmental > Aquatic > Marine > Inlet | place: Canada: British... | reverse complement strand
CACGGCGAGCGCCGGGAAGCAGTTCAGTTATCGCTGAAAATCAGCTGTGGCGCCGGCTTGAGGTTTGGCATATTCCACGTCAGATTTTTGCGATTTTAGTGACGGCTAAGCCTGTTTGATCCTGCGGCTGCTGTTATTCTATGTTTATGACGGATACGCCCGCAATCAAACAACCACCAACCCTCAGTGCTGCTGTGGTGCTTCATCACAGCCCGCTCGAGCAGTTGCACGGACTGCTGGTCAGCTTGGACAAGTCCGCTAGGGCCTTGGGGGCGCGCATACCCTTGTATTTGATCGATCAGAGTCAATCAGCTGCTTACTCTGAAGCCGTGCAGACGATGACCCGGGAAGCAGCGACTATTACTTCACTGCAACTTCAATATATTGCCCGGGGACGCAACGATGGTTATGGCGCTGGGCACAACACGGTGCTTGACAAGGCCGCAGGAGATTATCATCTGATACTTAATCCCGATGTTGAACTTCCTGAAAATGCCTTAATTCAATTTATACGCAATCTGACAGATCATCCCGAGGTTGCGCTACTGGCTCCGCGTGGCGCTAACGAAATAGGTGAGGAGGAACATCTGGCCAAGCGCTATCCGAGTGTCCTGATTCTTATGCTGAGGGCCTTGGGGTCGCAGACGCTAAAGCGCCTTTTCGCAAAGCGGTTGGCCGCTTACGAGCTTCAAGATTTGCCTTTTGAGGGCGGCTTTCAAGACGTCCCGCTGCTGTCTGGCTGTTGCATGATTGCGCGATCAGATGCTCTGCGAGACGTAGGCGGCTTTAATGAGCGGTTTTTCATGTACTTTGAAGATTACGACCTGTGCATGCGCCTCGGGAGTAAGGGACGAGTTGTTCGAGATCCTAGTGTGCGCATTGTTCATCACGGCGGCGGGGCGGCCAGAAAAGGTTTTCGTCACATCATTTGGTTTATGTCGGGTGGAATACGTTTTTTCCAAATATGGGGCTGGCGTTGGGTGTAGCGGGCGGGACGTGCCACAATACGGTAATGGATGAAACAGAACATCAAAGTCTATGGGCTACAGAGCAGCGACGGAAAAGCATTTTAGCTTTGCTGGACGTGCAGCCATTGGGAGCGCGTTTTAATCCGCCAGGTGCCCGAGAGGCGAGCCCCTTGAATCCCCCCATCGAGCTTAAGGCGAAATTTGAGTCGGGCCCTATGAGCGGCGAACTCAATCCTGGTGAGATTCAATCGAATTCGTCTGCTGAGGCGAGGGCTCGAACATCCGACCTTGCAGCACAGCGCCCCTCTAAAATCACAGGCGACCCCGGGCTGGCAAGTCCGCAGGGCGATATGACGTCCGATTCTATTTCTGCGGATGCTATTGGGCGAGAGAAATCGCTGCCCCCTGGCGAATCCGTGGCTTTTCAGTTGCTTATTGTCGAAGCGGGCTCTTGGTTATGGCTGGAGCAAATTGAGGATAACCTCATTCGGAGAGAGCAATTGCAGTTGGTTGAGGGTATGGCCCGAGCTATTACCGAAGGTGCGGTTAACCTGAAGCACCATCAATTTGATTGGCCTTTAGCTGAGCACGCCCACCTGTCTAAAGATGCCGAGTCAGCAAGACAAAGTGTTGCGGGGCAGTTACGGCGGCTTGCTCGAGAAAGACAGGCGTTAGGCATGATCCTTATGGGACCTACCTGCAGCGAGTGGGTGAACGTGCCTCCAGCACTGACTCAACTCAACATTCCATCAACACTGTCTATGCTTGAAAAGCCTTTACTCAAGCGAGAAGCCTGGCAGGTGCTCAAGGCTTATACCCCCCGGTCTTAAGAGCCCGCATCGCCCAATTCAACAGGTGTTTTCATGGGTGCACAGCCAATACAAGCAGTAACGAGAGGGCAGCTAAGGCCGCTTTACGAGGCTGCCGCGGGCCCATCACTAAAATTTCTCATGGATTTGATCGCGCGACCTAACACGTGCAAAGCCTGGTATTGGGAAAACGGAGCCGAGGCTGTAGCGTGCGCTTGGTTTACGCATGTGGGCGAGGAAGGCGAACTCATAGACATTCGCGTTGCCGAAAATAAGCGCCGTATGGGGCTAGCGGCCTCACTACTAAATTTTACGCTGGGGGAGCTGGCAAGTATTGGGGTGACCGTCTGTAGGCTGGAGGTTCGGCAGAGTAACTTTGCTGCTAGAGGATTGTACGAAGGTCTGGGCTTTGAAACTGTTGGGCAACGGCCCAATTATTACCGTGTTCAAGAGGGTAGGGAGGATGCCATTCTTATGGCTGCAAATATTAAAGCGATGTTCAACCCATGAATATTTTAGAGACCGACCACTGGTGTTTGTTACTCCCCCCCGAATGGTCGGGAGATTACGATGATGACGTGGTTAGAATTGGTGATGCCGATGAGGTGGGAGAAATTGAGGTCACCACGTTATGCAAGGACAGTGGAACGGTAACGCCCTCGGAAATCGTTGCGATGGCAAATGAGGAGTCACCTGAGATTTCTAGTTGGGAAGACTGTGAGGTCGGTCATTTTAAGGGTTTAACCGGGAGCTTTCTTGATGACGATACCCACGTTCAAGAGTGGTACGTCTCGGCTAATTCGGTTCTGCTCTACATTACCTACGTGTGTGATGCGGAGAACGCGGGTATGGATGACGCGGCCGTGACCGAGATTTTAGGAACATTGGTCGTCGCAGACTAATCATCCACGATTAAGATATCTTGCCGGTGACTCGAACGCGTTTGGTGCCGGCAACAATCGGCGCCCGGCTAGCTTCAGCTCTGCGGGTCGCGGCATTATCAAAGGCGTTTTTTCCGGCGATCAGGAAGCCTGTCACGATGAAAGCTCCGGGGGGTAAGATGGCGAGCAGTAGCGCTGGGTAATCTGCAGAAAATACAACGTGCCAGTGTCGGGCGGTTTCACCAAATAGCAGCTGCATATTGGCAAACAAGCCCCCGGTTCCTAGCAGCTCACGAATGGCGCCCAATACGACTAATACGGCGCCAAAACCAACCCCCATGATGAAGCCATCATAGATCGATGGTAGTACCGGGTTTTTCGCTGCGAAGGCGTCTGCGCGCCCTAGAATGATGCAATTGGTGGTAATCAGAGGCAGAAAAATCCCGAGGATTTGATAGAGCTCGTAGGTGTATGCCTGCATGAGCAGCTCAATAGCCGTCACTGACGCTGCGATGATCATGACAAAAACGGGGAGCCTAATCGTATCGGAAACGACATTGCGAACGACCGATACACATAGATTTGAGCTAATGAGAACAAACAAGGTGGCGGCGGCCAAGCCAAGGGAATTAACGACAGACGCGGAGACCGCGAGCAAAGGGCAGAGTCCTAGCAGTTGCACCAACGCTGGGTTGTTTTTCCAGAGCCCGTTGTGGGTCAAGGTGGCGTAGGTGGGTGTTGTCATGGGCCAGTCTCCTCGGTGGAGTTATCAGCAACGTCGACTTCAAATAATTGAGTTCGGTGCAGCGTTTGAAATTCAAGCGTGCGACGGATCGCAGCAACGACTGCTCTGGGTGTCACCGTAGCGCCAGTAAACTGATCAAAAGCGCCGCCATCTTTTTTCACTCCCCAGTCGGACTGTAAAGGCGAGGCGAGGGAGCGCCCTGTAAAGCTCAGTATCCATGGTGATTTCCTGATATCGATACCATCACCTAATCCGGGGGTTTCTTTATGTGACACGACTCTTGCGCCCGCAACCGTCCCGTCAGAATTAATGCCAACGAGTAATTCAATATCACCGCTATAACCGTCCCTAGCAGTTGCGGGGAGAATAACGCCCACAACACCGTTATTATGACGCACCGTATAACCGCTGCGATCACGCCTGAGCTCTAGCAGCGGGGTGTCAGCCTCTAGGGTAAAACGATCGTCAATAAGACTGTTGTTGTGGGTATTGGCGGGAAAAATTTCTAGCAACTGTCGTGCTTCGGCGGCGCGTACCGAACGTTCGATATCGGCTTTCGTCGTGTTCCACGTCCAGGCAATAAGCGCTGCAGCGAGCGCAGCGAAGATACCAAGGAATAGCGCGGAGCGTGAAATGGCGCTAGCGACCTTCACTCGTCATCCCCCTTGGTAGGTTTGTGCCCATAAGTGACCGGCTGGGTGTACTGATCAATGAAAGGGGCGGCAAAGTTGAGAATTAAAACAGCGAAAGCCAGCGCGTCAGGGTAATTACCTGCGACCCGGATGAGATACAAAAGCACGCCGACTAAAGCCCCAAATATGAGCCGGCCACGGTTGGAGGTCGCACCACTCACTGGGTCAGTGATAATAAAAAATGCCCCGAACATGGTGGCGCCGCTCAGCCAATGGAATAAGGGCGAACCGCCGCTTTCAGAACTGCCGCTGTCAAAACCGATAGCCGCACACAGCCCCAGCGTGATCAGCATGGCGAGGGGTGCGTGCCAAGTAAATATGCCGCGGTAAATCAACCAAACGCCACCCGCTAGAAAGGCGATATTGACCCATTCCCAGCCTACGCCGGCCCATTGGCCAAATTGGGGTGTGCTGCTAAAAAGGTCATCGAGTAACAACCCTTTATTTTGACGTAAGAGGTCTAGGGGCGTCGCCATCGTGACCCCATCGTAGCTGGCAGGGACAAACATAGCAGTCAATGATTCGGCGACGCCTGGTATCTCACCCAGGCCCCGAGGTGCTTGCCAGCTCGACATTTGTAAAGGGAACGAAATTAGCAGCACGACATACCCAACCATTGCGGGATTGAAAGGGTTATAACCCAGGCCGCCAAATACATGTTTTCCTAGTATTACCGCCGATAAAATGCCGGTCGCGATTAACCACCAAGGAGCATAAGGCGGAAGTGCAATACACAGCAGCGTTGAGGTCACCAGTACGCTGTAGTCTTTTAAGTGGCGCTGGGGCGCGCGGTCTCTCAGCCCCAAAGCAATAGCTTCCAAGACGAGTGCCAAGACGCCACCGAACACAATATTGAGAAGAGTGCCGGGGCCAAAAAACCAAGTTAAAACCACGATGCCCGGAATTGTCGCCAATAATACGGCTTGCATAACCTGCGCTGTGTTCAGTGGACTGTGGCCGTGTGGCGACGTGATGCGAAGGAAGCTCATGAGTTGGCGCTCTCATCACCAGCACTATCTTTTTTTGCTTTGGCTCGGGCGATGGCTGCTGCTACGGGATCGTCGGCACCACCTGCAGCTGCCTTTTGCTCAGCCGCTGCGCGACGGGCAGCGCGCTGCTCCTCACGGGCTAGGGTTTCTCGTTCAAGGCGCTCCTGACGCGCTTCAAACCGGTCTCTAGAGCGGTCTGACCGTATTTTTTCAGTTTTGGATTCTTTTATCATGCCCTTAGCGGCGCGATAGTATTGAACTAGAGGTATGTGACTGGGGCATACCCATGAGCAGGCGCCACACTCAATACAATCGGCCAAATGATGACGCTCCAGCTGCTCTTGGTCTTTAGCTCGGGCATACCAATAAAGCTGTTGCGGTAACAGGGAGGCGGGGCACGCTTCCGCGCACAGCCCGCAGCGGATACAGGCTTGGGCGTCGGGCGGAGTCGGCAATTCTTGCTCAGTAGGCACCAAGATGCAGTTGGTGGTTTTAATAATGGGAACCGCTGAAGACTCCAATGCAAAACCCATCATGGGTCCCCCGTGAATCAGTCGGCGATTTTGGCTGGGGTCAAAGCCAGCTACCGTCAGTAAATGCTCAATGGGGGTTCCCAGACGAGCGCGGTAGTTGCCGGGGCGTGCCAGTGCTCTGCCCGTTAGAGTGACAATTCGATCTGTCAGGGGTTTGCCGAAACAGACGGCGTCCCTGGCCGCGACGGCTGTCCCAGGATTTTGACAGACAATGCCAAGATCTGCGGGCAGCCCTCCAGTTGGCACTTGCTTGCCCGTCAAAATTTCAATGAGCTGCTTCTCGCCCCCCGATGGATACTTTGTGGGGAAGGTCATTACGTTACAGTCACCACCCCTCGCCTTTGCCGCTTTTTGCATGGCGTCCAGCGCTGCGGGTTTATTGTCCTCCACCGCCAGTAGTATTTCCTCTACACCTAGGATGTGAGCAAGTATTTGTGCACCCTCTACAATACCTGCCGCGTCAACCTGCATCAGCGTGTCATCGGCGGTAATGTAGGGCTCGCACTCGGTGCCGTTAATGATCAGCGTCTGCAGAGGCAGACGATCCCGAGCCATTAATTTCACGGCGGTGGGGAATCCTGCCCCACCCATACCGGCGACGCCGGCAGCACGAATACACGAGATCAGCGTGTCGGGTGTTTCAACACGCCAGTCTTCGCAGCCTGCGTACTCTATCCAATGATCCTCGCCATCACACTCGAGTTCTAAGCAAAGGTTATTCATTGCCGAGGGATGGGGCACAGGCATTGGTTCTATTGCTACGACAGTACCCGATGTTGGAGCGTGAAGAGGCACGCTGACCATGCCGTCGGCTTCAGCCAGAAGCTGCCCTCCCAGCACATAGTCTCCGGGTGCCACACACAGACTCGAGGGCTTACCGATATGCTGGGACAGCGGTAGGATCAGTGATGGTGGTACCCCGGCGTCTAATACCGTGCCAGGATTGGAGAGCTGTTTCTCCTCATCTGGATGAATGCCACCATGAATTTTAAAGATTGTGTTCATGCGGCGGCACGATCTGTAGCGATAATGCTGCTTTTGTTTTCGTTGGGTTCTGGCAGGTCCCAACGCCAATGTTCAATGCCGCCTTTGCGCGGAAGCATATCGATGCAATCTACCGGGCAGGGCTCGACACAGAGATCGCAGCCCGTACATTCGTCAGCAATAACCGTATGCATGAGTTTGGCGGCACCCAAGATGGCGTCAACCGGACAGGCCTGAATGCACTTGGTGCACCCAATGCATTCGTCCTCCCGGATGTAAGCGACGTTCGGTTCTTTCTCCTCACCGTGTTCCGCATCGAGGGCCTGAGGCTCGACATCCAATAAGTCAGCGAGGGCATCTATGGTTTCCTGACCCCCGGGTGGACATTTGTTGATTGCACCGCCCTCGGCAATCGCAGTGGCATAGGGTTTACACCCCGGATGCCCACACTGCCCGCACTGTGTTTGTGGTAGCAACTGATTTATTTGATCGACCAGCGGGTTGCCTTCAGTTCTAAAGCGCACCGAGGCGTAACCTAATACCGCGCCAAATCCTAACCCCAAGCCCAAAAGGGCAATCAAAGCGGCAAACAGGGGGTAGCTCTGGAGTAAGGTCAGCACGGCTACACTAATCCCGCAAAGCCCATGAAGGCAAGAGAGGCAAGCCCCGCGGTGATCATGCCTATAGCGGCGCCTTGGAAGGGTTCAGGTACGTCAGCGACCGTAAGCCGCTCGCGCATCGCAGCGAATAGAACGAGTACTAAAGAAAAACCAACAGCGGCGCCAAACCCATACAGTAACGATTGGGTAAAATTATGCGCTTGGTTGATGTTGAGTAATGCAACGCCCAATACCGCGCAGTTGGTGGTAATTAAAGGTAGATAAACCCCCAGGACGCGGTGGAGGAGCGGGCTAGATTTGCGCACCACCATTTCAGTGAACTGCACAACCACGGCAATGACTAGAATAAAGCTGATGGTGCGCAAATAGGTGAGATCCAGCGGCACAAGAAGCCAGGTATAGGTCAGGTAGCTGCATACTGAGGCGAGGGTCAGCACAAATGTTGTGGCGGCCGACATGCCCATGGCGGTTTCCAGCTTGTTAGAGACGCCCATAAACGGGCACAGCCCAAGAAACTGTACTAGAACAAAATTATTGACGAGCACTGTGCCTGCTAAGAGCAGTGCGTAATCGGCCAGCATGTGCAGCTCCCGCAGCCATGGCGTTTACGAATAGTACATTTTAAACAAAACCGAGCGCTACAGTAATGATTTGACGTTATATGCTTAAGACTTCCCACCCTCGACCATCGCGCTGACATTGTCGGGGTCTACCCGCTGCAGCAGTGGCTTGAAGTCGTCCAATTCATGGCCTAACAACGGACTCTCCAAGAGGTGCCAGTCTAGACTTATCTTGAGAAACGCCTCAGACCGTTCTGCCATAACCGGCAGTACAGGCTTGAGATAAGTGATCAGTGCGCGAAAAAGATTAATTCCTACCGAGCACACGGCCTGAACCTCGTTTTCTTTGCCGGGCTCTTTAGCGAGCACCCAGGGTTTTTTCTCATCAATATACTGGTTAGCCTGATCGGCCAGAGCGATGATTTCCCGCATGGCGCGGCTAAACTCGCGAGCCTCATATAACGCTGCTATATCGTCCCCGGCAGCAATAAAACTCTGCACAAGGGCGGGCTCTTCACAATGATCACTCAGGGTGTTGGCGAATTTCTTGCGTAAAAATCCTGCGCATCGGCTAGCGATATTAACCACTTTACCAACGAGGTCAGAGTTGACGCGTTTCACGAAGTCATCGAGATTCAGATCAAAGTCATCAACGCCGGCCCCGAGCTTGGCAGCAAAATAGTAGCGGAGGTACTCGGGATCAAGGTGCTTCAAATAAGCGCTCGCGTGTATGAACGTCCCGCGGCTTTTTGACATTTTGGTGCCGTCGACCGTCAAAAATCCATGGGCGTAAATAGCGGTAGGAAGGCGCAGTCCTGCCGCTTGAAGCATTGCTGGCCAAAAAAGGCCATGGAAGTTAATGATGTCCTTGCCGATAAAATGATAGAGCTCGGTGTCATGTCCGAGTTGCCACCATTTATCGAAGTCTTCGTTTTCTCTTTGGCAGTAGTCTAGGCAGCTGGCAATGTAGCCAATGGGGGCGTCAAGCCAGACGTAAAAATACTTTCCCGGGTGCCCTGGAATTTCAAAGCCAAAGTAGGGGGCGTCACGACTGATATCCCAATCTTGCAAGCCTGCGTCAATCCATTCACTCAATTTGTTACGGATAGCAGGTTGCAGGCTGCCGCTAGCTGTCCAGTCTTCAAGGAGCTCTTGAAAGTGAGATAGCTGGAAAAATAGATGTTCCGACGCCTTCTCTATGGGGACAGCCCCTGATAGCGCGGAGACTGGATCGATTAAGTCCGTAGGACTATACGTGGCTCCACAGGCTTCGCAATTATCGCCGTACTGGTCTGGAGCTTTGCAGCGCGGGCAGGTTCCCTTAATGAAACGATCGGCTAGGAACAGTCCTTTGTCCGGATCAAAGGCCTGCGTGATCTCTCGGCTACCAATGTGACCCTGAGCCTCTAGACGACTGAAAATTTCATTTGACCATTTTTGGTTTTCAGGAGAGTGAGTTGATGCGTAGTTGTCAAAATTGATGAGAAATCCGGTTGAATCTGCGAGGTGGTTCAATCTGACGGCTTCAATATGTTCCTCGGGCGATGTTTCGGACTTTTCTGCCGCAAGCATAATGGCGGTGCCATGAGCGTCATCAGCACACACATACAAGCAGTGGTTCCCCCTGGAGCGCTGAAATCTGACCCAGATATCGGTCTGCACCTGCTCCAGTATATGCCCAAGGTGCAACGGTGCATTGGCATAGGGTAGCGCTGATGTGACGAGTATATTCCGCGTTGCAGAAGTCATACGGGGCAGAAGCCTTGCAAAGAAGTTGCCGAAGTTTACCGGAACGTCGTCACGGTTTCATGCTGAGTTGAGCGAGTTGGGTATACTTACGTTTTTTCTGTCCCAGTCAAACAGGTGAGCAGCCGCCCAATGCAAACACAACCCAAACATATCGTCGCCATAGCCTCTGGAAAAGGAGGGGTGGGCAAGTCTACGGTCACCATGAATCTCGCCTTTGCCTTGCAGCAGCAAGGATTGTCTGTGGGGCTTCTAGATGCTGATATATACGGGCCCAGCCAGCGACGCATGTTGGGGGTAAACCCTGAGATCACCCCCGAGCAAGAGGGCGAAAAGTGGCTACACCCGGTTTCTGTGGGCGGCATTAAAGCGATGTCTATGGCATTTTTGACCGATGAGACAACTGCGATGGTTTGGCGAGGGCCCATGGCTAGCGGCGCGCTCGTTCAAATGCTGGAACAAACTTTGTGGGGGGAGTTGGATGTTTTGCTGGTGGATATGCCTCCTGGTACCGGTGACATTCAACTCACGCTGGCGCAAAAAGCTGCCTTAGCGGGTGCTGTTATCGTAACCACACCGCAGGATATTGCGCTTATCGATGCTAAAAAAGGCATTGAAATGTTTCGTAAGGTTGATATTCCTGTGCTGGGTATTATCGAAAATATGGCGACCCATGTATGCACTCAGTGCGGGCACGAAGAACCCATCTTTGGCAGTGGCGGTGGCGCCCAGATGGCCGGTCAGTACGGTGTTGATGTGCTTGCTAGTCTTCCCTTATCAAAGATTGTTAGGGAAACTGCCGATGCCGGTGTTGCGATGTTAAATGAAGCACCTGAGGATCCGGCATCTCGAGGCTTTCAGCAGGCTGCTTCTGCGCTGTGGAAAAGCTTGGGTGCTGCTCAACCCACTGCTGGGCCTGTTATCACTATGGGCGACGACTGAATCTAGAGCTGGAGTACTGATCTTGACAATTAAATCTGACCGCTGGATACGTGAAATGGCTGAAACCAAGGGCATGATCGAGCCTTTTGAATCTGGCCAAGTTCGACAAAAAGGCGATGAAAAGCTCATTTCTTACGGAACCTCGAGCTACGGCTACGACGTGCGCTGCAGTCGAGAGTTTAAAGTATTCACTAATATTAATTCAGCGACGGTAGATCCAAAGAATTTCGATGAGGGCAGTTTCGTCCACGTTGAGAGTGATGTCTGTGTTATTCCACCCAATTCCTTCGCTCTTGCCGCAACGGTGGAATATTTTCGGATACCCCGCAATGTTTTAACGGTATGCCTGGGTAAAAGTACATACGCGCGCTGCGGCATTATCGTCAATGTGACCCCCCTTGAACCTGAGTGGGAGGGACATGTGACCCTCGAGTTTTCAAATACCACCACGCTGCCGGCAAAAATTTATGCCAACGAGGGTGTTGCTCAAATGCTATTTTTTGAATCTGATGAGGTCTGTGAGACGAGTTATGCAGACCGAGGCGGTAAGTATCAGGGGCAGCGGGGTGTGACGCTGCCTAAAGCCTAGTTGCTGCTGTATTAGGGCGCGATAGTGGCTGACTCCAAAGAGATTTCAATCGTTGAATCATCCTCTATGTGTTGGGTACGCACCATTAGGTAGTCGAGTGAAGGTGCGATCCAGACGGCTGAGCGCCGCGTGGCCGTGGGTGATCGCAGCTGCTTGTAGTGCAGAGACAACACGTCCCCCATTGGCGTTGACAGTGTTTCCTGGCCCACAAATTTTAAGGTTCGGTCCTTGATCCTGGGACCATCGACGACCCTAAACTTGAGGGTGTCTGGCGGTACATCCGAAGTTTGGGCGGCAGACTTGAGATCGAGACGCAGCTGCTCTTGCTGGCTAAGCTGGTCGAGAACGCCCTCTGACCACTTGTGCTCTGTCCACTCGCCCTTTTTAAAACTATTGATAACTCCAGCTTCAGGTAGAAAAATGACCTCGCGTTTTCGACGAACCACTGATTTGAGCTGATACTGGTAGTCAATCCCCTGAACATCTTCCCCGTCTAGACTGAATCGTGCGGATTCATTGATTTTGGCCAACATTGATTTTCCGTTGCTCGTGAGCCTGTAGCCCTCATCCGTTGTGACGAGTTCACGCTTTATACGCACCTTCATGCCCATTGCTTTAGTGATATACGTCGCTTTGTAAGGGGCGAGGGCAGCGCCTTCAGCCGCTAAAACTGCAGGGGCAGTGATGGCGCCAATGCAAGCGCTAGCGAACACGAGCAGACCTGTCGTCAGCAGTCTCATTGGCAATTGGGCCTCCAAATTTTTCCTCCCGGGGGCAGTATCTCATCATTCCATACTGCTCCATGCTTGCTTAGGCTGACTTGGCCAGTCAGTACGAGGTTCGCTGCATGGGGGTAGAGCTGGTGCTCGAAAGGAAGCACGCGACTTGCAAGAGTGACCGCAGTGTCTCCCTCCTCTATGGACACCGGGGTTTGTAAAATGCCTGGACCCTCGTCGAGGTCGGCAGTTACAAAATGAACTGTGGCGCCACCTTCACGCTCGCCCGCATCGAGGGCACGCTGGTGAGTATTGAGCCCGCGGTACTTTGGCAGCAGTGAGGGATGAATATTAATAAGTTGGCCGCGAAAGCGATCAACAAAATTGGTGGTCAAAATTCGCATGAATCCCGCCAGCACAATCACGTCGGGTTTAAATCCGCTAATTTTTTCCGCGAGCACCTCATCAAAGGCCTCTCTGGACTCATACAAAGTGTGATCGACCACTGCGGTAGCGATACCGGCGTCTTGCGCAATTTTTAGGCCCGCTGCTTCGGGACGATTGCTAATGACAACCTCCACCGAGCCCTGAAGTTCGCCGGCTTGTTGGGCTCGTAAAAATGCCCCAAGGTTGCTGCCTCTGCCAGACAGCAATAGCGCCAGACGTCCTGCGCCCCCTTTCATCCTGAGAACTCAACGCCCCCAGCGCCGGTGACAACGTCACCGATTTGCCAAGCATTGATCCCATCGCCAGCGAGGTGATCCAGGGTAGGCTGCGCGTGTTCAGCAGCTACAACAAGGACCATACCTACACCGCAATTGAAGGTTCTTAACATTTCGAATTGTTCGACGTTGCCGCCTTGCTGCAGCCATTCAAAAACAGCGGGTTGCCGCCAACTAGCTAGATCAATTCTCGCAGTACAGCCCTCAGGCAAAACGCGAGGCAAGTTTTCTGGAAGCCCTCCGCCGGTAATATGGGCCATAGCATGGATGGGTACTGCTTTTTGCAGGGACAGCAAGGCACGGTTGTAGATGGTGGTGGGGGCTAGCAGTGCGTCTACTAATACCTGCCCATCAGATAACGGTGTGTCGAGCGCAGCAGATTGCACATCGATGATTTTACGAATCAAAGAAAAGCCATTTGCATGGGGGCCACTCGAGGGAAGGGCGATAAGCACATCGCCGCCGGCAACTTTTTTTCCATCGATAATGTCTTCTTTTTCCGCTACGCCTACACAGAATCCGGCTAGGTCGTAATCCTCGCCTTCGTACATACCGGGCATTTCTGCGGTTTCTCCGCCGACTAGTGCGCAACCTGCCAATTCACAGCCTTTGCCAATGCCTGCTACGACCTCGGTGGCTACGTCAATATTGAGCTTTCCTGTCGCGTAGTAATCAAGGAATAGCAGCGGTTCTGCGCCTACTACGGCTATGTCGTTACTGCACATAGCGACAAGGTCGATACCAATCGTATCGTGACGCCCTGCGATCATAGCGAGTCGGAGTTTTGTGCCAACGCCGTCGGTACCCGATACTAAAACGGGCTGTTCGTAACCCTTGGGTATCTCTACTAATGCACCAAAGCCGCCAATTCCGCCCAAGACTTCGGGTCTGCGGGTTGCTGCGGTGACGCTTTTCAGACGATCAACCAGTTGATTGCCGGCGTCGATGTCGACTCCAGCGTCACGATAGGAGAGGGTTGGCTTTTTTGGGGTTTCGCTCATGGGTGCTAGCGCCGCTTGGGTCATTTGTGATCGTGACAGGGTACTGGCTGGTTGTGAACTAGGGAAGCAACGCTCGAAGGTTTTCACTGGTAAACTTACGGCATGTTAAATTTTATTTGCCAATTGTTGCGCCAAATCGGTGGAGTTACCCTTTTATTGGGTATAGCGTTCTCTGCGTTTGCCCAGTCAGATTTTTATGCGGCTCGCGTTAAAGTTCCCGATCGCAGTGATACTTCCCTGTCATTGGGGGCTCGTGAGGCCATGAGCCGGGTGCTCATCAGAGTCTCAGGCAATGAGGATATCGCAAAAAATCCAAAAGTCGCGGCCGCTTTGAGAGTGGCCCGTGACCGGGTGGCTATCTATAGTTTTGAGCAAGACGAGGGGCAAATTTATTTCCAAGCCACATTTGATGATGTTTTGGTGAAAAGTATATTGCGCGAGGCAGACGCCACTTTCTGGTCTGAAGATAGGCCGCCGGTGTTACTTTGGTTGGTGGTGGATGAGCCCTACAGCCGTCGTTTTGCCACGGTGAGTCAAGACGGAGATTTGCTTTTAGAGTTATCCGAGGCATTTACGGCTCGAGGCATCGATCTTCGCTTGCCCCTTCTAGATTTAGAAGATGCGGCAAAGCTTTCTCCGGAAATGGTGTGGCAGCGGGTTGCGGGTCGAATTCGCGCTGCATCACAACGTTATGGCACGGAGCACATATTGGTGGGCCGTTACGTCCAGTTGACAACGGGTTCACAGATTGCAGATTGGTTTTACCTAGATAGCGAAGGTCAGCGACAAGTACAAATTCAAGGCACCAATCCAACGCCTGTTGTGCGAGCGGGGGTTGATTTGGCGGTCGATGCGATGGCCGATAGGTATGCTGTAACACTCGAGTCAGCCCCCGGACAGAGTTTTATCGCGGTAACGGTCACCGGGGTCGAAAGTTTTACCGATTATCAGTCGGTTATGGGTATTCTCCGACAGCTACCAGTGCTTGATTCCCTCACCATAGATGAAATTTATGGTGACAGGTTGGGAGTTCGGGTTACTGGATTAAGCGACGCCGAGGCTTTAGCAAGGGTACTCCCTAGCCGATCACGCCTGGGTGTCCTCGGTGATGTATCAACCCGTCGTATAAATTTGCATTGGGGACAGCCATGAATTTACAACCCGCAGTCAATCGGTGGCCCTTTGTGGTTGGCGTAATAGCGGCAATAACGGTTTTCATTTGGGCATTACATCCCATATTGGCGCCCTTTATCGTGGGAGCGCTCATCGCTTACTTGGGGGATCCCATAGTCGATGCGCTTGAGACTCGGGGGTATGGGCGCACTTCAGGTGTGGCATTGGTCTTCTTGGTCTTGGTATTGGTAACCACCCTAATATTGCTAGTGGGCATTCCTTTGCTGATAGATCAGCTGGATCAAGCCATAAAAAAGCTTCCGTCTTTATACCGGTGGGTATCAACATCATTGCTGCCGTCGATACATGAACGCATAAGCGTTAGCCCGGTGGCTCTGCCACCCATTGATTGGGAGGCCGAGTTGGCTGCGCGGTGGCAATCGGTGGGCAAGTTGGTAGCAACCTCCGTGGCGAGTCTAACGCGGTCTGGCTTTGGTGTGATCGCAGCGGTTTTCAATATGACCTTGATCCCTGTGGTGGCGTTTTACCTTATGCGCGACTGGGATCGTATGATGGCCGCAATACTCGATCTTGTTCCAATAACTTGGCAACAAGACCTGAGTCGAATGGTCGCAGAGGCTAATGATGTTCTGGGCGCTTTCATTCGCGGCCAATTTCTAGTCATGCTCGCTCAGGCGTTCCTCTATAGCGCAGGATTATGGTTCGTGGGATTAGATTTTGCGCTGATATTAGGAACGGTGGCGGGCTTGGCTTCAATTATTCCTTATGCTGGCGCTGTGCTTGGCGTGGGCAGCTCACTTGTAGTCGCGTGGTTTCAGACTGGAGGTGATCTGAGTTTTATCGCTTGGGTGGGGTTGGTTTTTGCGGTAGGGCAAACCCTGGAAAGTATGTTTCTTACCCCTGTACTCATCGGTGATCGTATTGGGTTACACCCCGTTGTGGTTATCTTTGCACTGCTTGCGGGTGGGCAGCTAGCGGGCTTTACCGGCGTTTTGTTGGCATTGCCCGTTGCGGCCGTTATTTTGGTTTTTTGTAGACATGCTGTGGGTTATTACCGCAGTACAGAGACCTACCGCAGCGACTGAATATGAGGCCAGTGTGGTCGATCAGCTACCTTTAAAAATTCCTTTGGATAACGATCTCAATCTGAATAACTTTCAGCCGCGTCGTGATCTGCTGCAGTTACTCACTGGTGTTGATGCATTGCTGGGAGGCGCTGATCAATCGTTGTTTCTGTGGGGACCAACAGGGACCGGGAAAAGCCATTTACTCCAAGGGATCAGCCGAGCTATCGGTGCTCGGGCTCTTTACCTACCAATGACCGAGTTACTTCAGTACCCCCCTGAGGCTGTTCTTGATGGGGTTGTGACATCTGAAGCAGTACTAGTTGACGACATCCAGCTCATTGTCGGTAGAGAAGATTGGCAGGAGGCCTTGTTTCACAGTTTTAATCGGTTAAAGGCTGCGGGTATTCCCCAAGTTTATTCTGGGCTAGCTCCTCCCGCACAAATGACACAGATTTTGCCTGATTTACGGTCGCGCTGGGGTGAGCTCGTGGTTTATCAGCTGCCGGCGTTCAGTGAAAGTGAACTGAGTGACCTGCTTCAGTTTCGAGCATCACAGCGGGGCCTGAAGATTGCAGATGAGGTGGCGCAGTATATTTTAAATCGCGCGCCACGAAGTACTGCAGCACTGATGGCGTTACTTGATGAGCTCGACCATGCGTCTTTGGCTAGGAGTCGGCCCATTACCATTCCACTGCTAGCTGAACTTAACTTGTGGTCTCCAGATCGGTGACTGTCACGGCGTAGTCATTGGGACCCAGCTCTAAATAGCTGCGCAGCCAGCGAACAAGCAAATACAAGGGCAAGGTGTCTGCCAGTGCACAAAGCGCTTTGAAGGCGTAGTTGCTGCCCACCAGTACTAGCAGCGTGTTAAATGCTATTTCACCGCGCCAGTACACGGCACCGAAAGTGACGGTGATCACCATAATGGAATCAACCATTTGGCTGAGCAACGTGCTGAAATTATTACGTAACCATAAATGCTTGCCCCGAGTAAGACGTTTCCAAAAATGGTAGAGCTGGACATCGCAATATTGAGCGGTGATATAGGCCAGCATTGATGCGAAAACCGCTCCGGAAGTCGTGGCATAAATCAGCTCAAACAGGCCAATCTGGCCTGTGACAACCTCGCCATTTGGTAAAGATACCGGCTCGGCTAACTGTATAATTTGCCAGGGCGGCATGCTCTCAGGGGGAACTGATGGAGCCAAATCACCCAAAGTTAGGACTGCGAGGATCAAAAAGTTTAGACCCAAGCCAACGGTCACTAAAAAATTTGCGCGTGCGCGGCCGTAGAGCTCCGATACCAAATCGGTGCATAAAAATGTTAGCGGATAGGGCAAGACGCCAACAGCTAAAGCCAGTGGGCCCAGCTGTATAAAGCGTGTGATACCGACCACATTGAGCAGCGTCATGGCGCCCAGAAATACTGCTGCCAGCACAAGAAAAACGCGCTCGCGTCGCTCTCGTAGTAACTCACTCGCCACGCTTAGTGCTCCACTTGTCCCAAATTTCCGTGTAGCACAGCACCGTTGATCACAGGGTTACTGTGCGACCAGAAAATTAGACGGGCAATTTCTTCAGGCTCAACAAGCCGACCAAAGCTATTCATGGCACTAATGGCCTCAATAATTTTCTGGTCCTGGCCAATATGATTGCGCAGCATTTCTGTATCGGTGAAGCCGGGACAAATGAGGGCGGTATGAATACCCCGCCCCATCAAATCTTGGCAGGTAGCTCGCATCATTCCGAGCTGGGCATGCTTGCTGACGACATAACTGAAAGCACCCTTAACGGCTTTTTCAGAGAGCGTTGAACCAACGAAGAGTACGCTTGACCCACTGGGCATTAGCGGTAGGAGCTCTCGATTGAGGTTATTTATGGCCAAGGTGTTGATTTGAAGAACTCTCGCCAATGAGCTGTCATCGGTGCTGTCAGCTGTATCTTTGAGCATCAGCGCTGCGTTATGTACTAGGCAAACAGAAGATGGCTGGGTTTCCGCCAATTGCAGCGACAGTGTGCGCGCCAGTTCTTGAACGGATTTAGGGTCACTTAAGTCACCGCATAAATCCGTTACGCCAGCGACAGGGCAAGGGCGGCGAGAAATATTGATAACAGCAAACCCTGCGTCGAGGAACATACTCGCGGCAGCAGCTCCAATACCCGAGCTGGCTCCCGTGATGATAGCGGTCCGTGTCATGCTGGTAGGTTCCCTTTACTCTGAGTTGAAAGTACGCAGGTCTGCAGCAGGTGGATGCCAAACCTCTTGATTGGCTTGCTAACCGCATCACCAGACCCCACCATACACTGTCCCCATAAATCTGGCAGTACACGATGGCCCGTTTGACTACACTCTATATTGATAAGGAAGCGCACAAATTTTCGGCGGCGCACTTCACTATTTTTACCGCCACCGAGCGTGAGCGATTGCACGGCCATAATTATTCGGTGTCGGCGCGGATTGTTGCTCCTATGGGAGACAACGGTTTTTCGGCAGATTACAACGTTTACAAGCGTCGGATTGCTGATCTGTGCAAGCCTCTGGATGAATATATGCTGGTGGCGGGCGACTCGCCTCATCAAATTATTGAGGAGCGTGGCGATGAATATTGGGTGACCTTCGCGGGGAGAACCTTAAAATTTCTGCGGGACGAAACGCGCTTACTGCCCGTCGTCAATGTCACGGTGGAGGAATTAGCACATTATTTGTTGGCTGAGTTGATTACCTTAAGTGAGGGCGAAGGCTTGGTAGAGGTTGAATTGGGGGTTTCTTCTGGCCCCGGACAAACGGGCTCCGCGATCTGGACCGAGCCCTCGATAAAAAAATAATATTTTTTGCGAACTTTTTACCGATGTTGAGGTCTCAGTTATAGCTGCAGAGATGGTGCCACCCCGGGGATGGCACAAGGGAAACATCCTGCGAGCCCCCTTCCTGTGATGCAGGGGTGGCCCCGATTTGAGTGGCTCCTTTTTTCGCCGGCTGATCGCCGGCGTTTTTTTTGCGAGTAAAATGGGCTTCAACGCCCCAGCTCTATGAGTACACGATTCAGTGACTGGGCGTTTTGCGGGCCTTTCAACGTTGCGACTAGCTTTCCTGCAGGATTGACGACCAGCGTTGTTGGCAGCACGTTTGGACGCGGAATACCCAAAGTTGTGGCTGGGTCTTGGGGTAAATTGGCAAAAGTAATGCCCATTTCTGAACGCTGCCTACCGAGGGCTTCCCCTTTCTGCTCGTCGTAGTTGACGCCTAGCACCGTAATATCGGCAGCACTATCAATGTTGTTGAGTTCAGGAATTTCCTCTCGACACGGTGTGCACCATAGTGCCCAATAATTGATGAGTCGCCATTGCCCCTCTGCAGGAAGGGAAGAGCTCTTTTGGCTATCGCATCCTGCGGCGAAGACCAAAACAAGTGCCAGCACATATTTCACGAGGCGTTCGACCGTGTTGTGTCGCCCCCAGTCGTCGTAAATAGGTCTTCTAAAGAAGTGCTCAGAATTTCACTCTGCATCAGCCGTTGCTGGCTGAGAAGCTCGGTGGCGCGAATTTGCCAGGGTTTGCTCGATTCTGCCATCGGAGGAACCGTTAACTCTTGATTGATCAGCGCCTTGATTTCGATCAATTTGATGTGATGCAAATCTCGGCTGAGTATGTAGTGGCCCTGAAGGGTTTGGGTAACGAGGTTATTAGCCATAAATAAGTCGCGAATATGGCGCCAGCTATCGCTATCTAGGCCATCGCAAATGACCTCCCGATCTCTGAGGATCTCGAGTTCTCTTAAGGTCTGTCCTTTGAGCTGAGCTCGCCACAAGAGGTAAAGCACGTCCAGAGCCTTCAGTAATATTGGCCGCCCAGCCTGTGCTGCTGTTTGGTAGGAGGCTTGGCCATGTACCACGATGGCACCGAGTAAAATAATCGTCCAAGAGATGTAAAGCCAGAGTAGAAAAATGGGCACTGCTGCAAACGCACCATAAACAAGGGCATAACTGGAGTTGGAAATTGCTGCTGTGAATAGTGTTTTTGCCGCTGTAAATGTTATGGCGACGAACAGGCCCCCGAAGATAGCGTGCCGGAATGGTACAGCACAATTAGGTACCGCCATGTAAAGCGCCGTTACGCCAAGTATGCCTAAGCTGAAGGGCAGCATGGATAGCAGTGCAGATGAGACCCCGAGGACATCAATTCCTTCTACTGCATGCGCAGCGCTAAATAGATAGGCCTTAACCCCAATGCCTAGGCCAATGAGTATTGGCGCTAAACTCAGAACCGCCCAGTAGAGTAAAAGACTTGAAACAACGCTCCTGTTCTTGCTGTTGCGCCATATATTATTGAAAGCGCTCTCGACATTTCGCAACATAAGCACGGCCGTGGTCACTAAAATAGCAATGCCTATGCCGGTAAGGTTTTTTGCCTGTTCGGAAAAACTGGCGAGATAATCTGCCACATCCTGAGAGGCCTCGGGCAGGAGGTTGTCGATCAAAAATTGTTGCAGTTGCGCTTGTAGGTCAGTCGCGGTGGGAACCGCCGTTGAAATAGCATAAATCAGGGTGAGCAGTGGCACTAAAGCAAAGAGGCTCATATACACCAGCGCTGCAGCAATTTCGGAGCAACGATCGTCTTGATATCGCTGAAGTAAATAGCGACAGCGTTCTATGGCGTTCTGTATTGCAGGATGCTCTGTCATACTGGGGGCTCGTTTAGTAATTGTCAGATTATGTAACCGACACAAAAATTTTTGTTGCAGTTTAGCAGCAAGGTTTTTCTGTTATCGCAGCCATTGCTTGTGGTCAAGAATACTATGAAATCGATGCCCTATATTTTGGTGCTTTATTACTCCCGTGGTGGCAAGACAGCGGAAATGGCTTCGCGTATCGCACGAGGAGTGAGCCAGACTTCAGGCGTCGAAGCTCGTTTGCGTACTGTGCCGCCGGTGGTAACTAATATTGATGAGCGCGCCCCCGATATTCCTGATACTGGCCCCCTTTTTTGTGAAGAAGACGATTTACGTCATTGTGCAGGCCTTATACTGGGAAGTCCGACACGTTTTGGAAATATGGCGGCGCCACTGAAGCATTTTATCGATCAAACTTCATCGCTGTGGCTCAGCGGGGCTTTAATCGATAAGCCCGCAGCTGTCTTTACTTCGACGTCTAGTTTGCATGGTGGGCAAGAGAGTACGCTGCTAAGTATGCTATTACCCTTAATGCACCACGGTATGATTCTCGCCGGGCTTCCCTACAGTGAGGGGGGGCTTCGTCAAACAACCGGGGGCGGCACACCTTATGGTGCTAGCCATTGGGCGGGAGAAAATAATGAGCGACCCTTGGATGATCACGAGAGTGCCTTGTGTCAGGCGTTGGGTGCGCGGGTGGCGAAAATAGCGTTAGCGACTGGAGCAACACAATGACAACGCGCGGTTCTACGACACGCCAACTTTGGAGAGCCCTCTGGTTCTTCTGGTTAGCCGTGATTCTGCAGCAGATCTTACTCGACGCCCGTTTTGGAGCGCCGGCTCAGCTGCTGATTCTACAAGTGCTTCCTCTGGTAATTTTTATGCCCTGGGTAGCTAGAGATAGTTTGCAGAGCCTTATTTGGTTTTCGTTTGTTTTGCTGGGTTATTTTGTGTTGGCGGTGCAGGCAGCCTTTGGGCGGGTTGATGATAGCGTTGCCTTAGTTGGCGCGTTTTTGCAGGTCATCTTGTTCCTGCTGGCAGCACTGTATATACGCTTTCGAGGTCGAGAACTGAAGGCCCAGCGACAGTCTGAAGACATGGAGAAGTAGTAATGGTGGTTTGGCGTGTGATTCGAGGTTTTTTTAAGGGTCTTTGGCGAGGCCTATCGATTTTCAATAAAGCCATTATGACGCTGGTTCCCCTAGTGGTGACGCTATACCTAGTGGTGGTGGTTGCGGTGGCTTTTAATCAGGTCGCACCTGAACCCGTTCCAGAGCGTGCCGCGCTGTTAATTAATCCTAATGGTGTGTTGGTCGAGAACCCCTCGCCCCTCGAGCCCCTCGAGGCGTTAATGCAGGATGGAGGGGGTGAAGTTCTTGTTTTTAGAGTCAAAAAGGCAATAAAAGAAGCCGCTGCGGATGATCGCATAACTGCCTTGATTCTGGACTTAGAAGCGTTAAACGGGCCCTCAATCAGTCATGTTCAAGAGCTGAAGGCCGCTATCGAGATTTTTAAATCCGCTGGAAAACCCGTGATAGCGACGGGTGACTACTACTCTCAATCGCAGTATTTGCTAGCGTCTCAGGCTACTCAGGTGCTGTTACACCCTGAGGGGGGTATAGAGGTTTCAGGGTTTGCGGTGTACCGAAATTATGTCCGTAAATTGCTAGATAACGTGTATCTGACAATGAATGTGTTCCGTGTAGGTGAGAGTAAGTCAGCGGTTGAGCCTTATCTTCGCGACGATATGTCTGGCCTTGAGCGAGAGGTCGTTGGTCAATGGTTGGGTGATGTCTGGCGCTCTTACACGCAGTTAGTTGAAGCTCCAAGGCAGATGGATGCTGGGTTCGTCGATCAATTTATCAATGAGTTTCCAGATCGGCTGGAGATATCGGGCGGCGATGCTGCTGCGTTGATGCTGGAAGCTGGGTTCGTCGATGAGCTGGTGACCCACAGTCAACGAGACGAAATGCTTGCAGATTGGGTGGGTGCAACCGACGAAGATGGCGATTGGATTTCAGTTTCGGTCGCTGACTATTTAGCTGCCCGGGAGGCTGAAAAAGAAATCGAGGAGACTAAGCCGCGCATTGCCGTTATTCCAATCGAAGGCGAATTGATTCCTGGAGAGAGCGGTCGCGGTTTTGCAGGCTCCGACACCGTGGTGTCACAACTGGAGCGTGCCCTTGAGCAGCCTGATTTGAGGGCTATTGTGCTGCGTATTAACTCTCCTGGTGGCAGTGTCTTTGCGTCCGAGGTTATTCGTCAGAAAATCCTCGAAATAAAAGCCGCAGACCTGCCGGTTGTCGCTTCAATGGGCGCCGTTGCAGCGTCCGGTGGTTATTACATTGCAGCCGATGCTGACGAGATTTTGGCGCAGCCAAGCACCATTACAGGCAGTATCGGCGTGTTTGCGGCGTTTCCCACGGTGGAGAAGCTTTATCAATGGGCGGGAGTTACTTCCGACGGTGTGAGTACCTCTAGCCTGGCAACAGCCGCTAGGGTAGACACCGGGGTGAGTGACACTGGGCGTCGCATTATTAACAGCATGATCAGTAAGGTTTATGACGACTTCGTGACTCTAGTTGCTTTAGGGAGGGGTAAAACCTGGGAAGAAATTAATTCGGTAGCCGGGGGCCGAGTTTGGAGTGGGGAGGATGCTCTGTCTGTTGGTTTGGTCGATAATTTAGGTGGCCTTCAAGCTGCTCTGGATTCGGCTGCGGGCCTCGCTGAAATTGAAGACTTCGATACGTTTTACATCGGCACACCGATAAGCCCCGAGCAGCGATTTTTTGAACAGATCGGTAAAGAGTTGGGGCAGGTAAAGCTCCCGGGAGGGTCAGTGCTTGATCGCCTCTCGCAACAATTAGCGCCCTTTATCCGACTGTCAGACAGCCTGCAAGATCCTGCCAACATGTACCTGCGCTGTCTTGAATGTGGTGGGTTCTGATGTTTGAAAAGGTCGATTTGGAGCGCCAGTCCACGCCCGCACGATCGGCGGCTACGCTGATTGTTACTCGAGATGGAACTGAAGGGTTGGAGGTGTTGCTATTGCGTCGAAACCCGGCGCTTAAGGTAATGGCCGGCGCTTGGGTTTTTCCCGGTGGTAAGGTCGATGCTGATGACGCCGGAGAGGACGCACTTTCCCAAGCTAACAGTGCCGCGATACGTGAGCTGCGTGAAGAGACCGGGCTCGAGGTCGGGCCCGAACCTATTTTGCATTTTTCACGATGGTTGACCCCCGAAGTAGTCAAACATCGATTCGATACATACTTTTTTCTGGCGCCACAAAGCGATGAGACCTCAGTGGTGGTCGATGGTAGTGAAATCGTTGAGTATCGTTGGGTGAAGCCCGATATTGCTATCGCAGAACAGGCGGCAGGAATGTTGAAAGTGCCTCCTCCAACCTTGGTCTCGCTGACAGATGTGGCTGAGCACGATTGCTTAAGGGACCTCGTTCAGGCGGTTCGGCGTCGACAGCCACCTTATTTTTTCCCAAGGATTCTTGAGGACGGAGAAGATCATGTTTTTCTGTATCCAGGGGATTCTGGCTACGACACCGCTGATGTTAGCCAATCGGAGACCTGTCACCGCACGACGATGCATGAAGGGGTATTCAGCTACCGACGTGATTTTCCCTGGCCTGATCGTCAGTAGCTGACTTGGTCTGCAGTTTCCTTGCCAGCGCCACACTGAGTGTTGCTAGCAAGCTGCGAAGTTTAGGCGGTCAAGCGGTGGGTGTTTTAGGGCTGATGGGTTCGCGGGATTAGAGACGGCTTGGCGCAGTCAAGGTCTCAGCCGCAGGAGATACGCGCTTAGGCAACTTTCATGCGGGGGATGCCAAATCTTATGGGCTAACGCCAATTGGCCCCGGGCAATTTTGCACGTGTTGTGGCGACATTGGTGTCAAAAATATCTGTAACAGCACGTTGATGACCTACCGCCCAGCGCCGGGATATCATGGTGATTGGAAAGAGAAATACCTCACTAGCGCCATATTGCAGTGCCCTTGATCGTCCGGCGGGATCACGGTAAACGACCCAATTCATGTTAAGCTCTGTCGCGAACAGATCACCCAACACAACACCAAGAGCTTGAAGTTGCAAGGTGTCATCGGGGGCTATTAAGCCTAACTCGAGAATACGCTGCAGTGTGGCAAGGTCACGTTCCGGAACACCCGTTAATTGTTGGCCCAATTGGTTAGCTAGGGTTTCGACTTTTGCACGCTGGGCGGCCATGAATTGCTGGTCAATGGGGCTCAGGGTTTCAATGCGTCGATCGGTGGTGTTGGGCGAAACAATAGAGTTCTGCGCCCAAGTTGGAGTTCCAGTAGTGATCAACAAAATCAGCAACAACAGAGGCAGAATAATTTGCCTCCATTTAAGTTGTATAGAAACTCTCGAAGTGGATAATTGCGCAGCCATGATTAAAGTAAATTACTCGATAACGCCCTTGGATGGATCGCTATGATAACCGGAAGTATCGTTGCGCTGGTAACACCTATGCTATCCGATGGTGCGGTCGATAAAGAAGGCCTTGCGACACTGATCGAATACCATATTCAGTCTGGTACTGCTGCTTTAGGTATTGCCGGAACTACGGGTGAAAGCGCAACCCTGACAATGTCTGAGCATATCGATGTGATTCAGTTTGCGGTGGAGCAAGCTGCAGGCAGAATCCCCGTGGTTGCGGGAACGGGCTCAAACTCTACCCACGAGGCTATCGAGTTAACAGTGGCGGCTGCGGCTGCGGGGGCGGAGTACTCATTACTGGTGACCCCTTACTACAACAAGCCGCCTCAAGAGGGTCTTTATCGGCACTTTTGCAAGGTCGCTGCTGCCGTCAACATTCCTATTATCTTATACAACGTGCCGTCGAGAACAGGTATCGACTTAAGCAATGAGACCGTGCTCAGACTCAGCGAGGTGGGCAATATTGCGGGACTCAAAGATGCTACAGGCGACGTGCAGCGCGGGGGGGCCTTAATCGCAAAGCTACCCGATACCTTTTCGGTGTATTCCGGCGATGACGCCACAGCGTTTGATTTAATGTCCCTGGGCGGGCGTGGAAATGTATCAGTTACCGCTAACATTGCTGCGACTCAAGTAGCAGAGGTTTGCCGTTTAGCTATCGCGGGTGATATTGAGGGTGCGGGTAAAATTAATGCCGAGCTCGACGCACTCAATAATGCGCTTTTTATTGAGCCAAACCCCATTCCGATTAAATGGGCCATGTTAGAGTTGGGTATGATAAAAGACGGCATAAGATTGCCTCTAGTGGCATTGTCATCGAAGCACCAAGAAACAGTTTTGAACGCTATTCGGCAGGCGGGGTTATAACGATGGAAAGGTATGGCTTTGTTCTCGCGCTCTTCGCTTTGCTGCTTCAGGGTTGTAGTTGGATTTATGGTGAAGATGGTTTGTTTCCCGATAACACAGACCGTTATCAGGACGCCCCCGAGTTAGCGGTGATATCAGTTCCTCAGAAGGCTTCAGTGGAGGTGCTTGATCCCACTTACCCAATTCCCGACGTCAAACAGAGCTTCCTGTTGGAGAGTGAGTTTGAGGTTCCTAGGCCTACGCCGCTCACCGGCTCTAATCAATATGAAACGGTTCGGATTCAGCGTCTAGCTGAGGAAAGTTGGGCACTTGTCGCTGTGGCGCCCGGCCAGCTTTGGCCGCAGGTTCGGGGTTTTTTGACCACTTCGGGCATCGCAGTAGCGTCCTCTGACGCTGAATCCGGGTTGATTGACACACAGTTTGTCACCCTGCAAGACCGAGCGTTACCCACAAGATTCCGTTTTAGGGTAGACACTGGTGTACAGCGTAATACCTCGGAGTTACACGTGTTGCAGCAGAATCAATCGAGCACTGATTTAGCTTGGCCTGGTGTATCTGACGATCTTGAGCTTGAGGCTGACATGCTACGTAACATCGCACAATTTATTGCCAATAGCGCCGACGCGGCGCCGGTTTCAATGATGGCTGATCGGGCGATGGGTGACGAAGGACGCGTCACTATGGAAGACAGTGAAACAGAGGCTCGGTTAATACTGCGCCTGCCCTTCAACCGCGCTTGGGCTTCGATGAACAAGGCATTACCCGAAGCTGGTTTTGCCATCGACGACAAAGACCGAACTGAAGGTGTGTTTTATTTAACATTCATAGGTCCTCAAGAGGAAGACGAGAGCGGCTGGTTTGATTGGATGTGGGGTGGTGAAGATGCCCATCCCCTTGCCAATCGAAAATTTTTGGTCAAGGTCGCCTCCGTTGAAGAGTCACGTATGGTGATTTCCCTGTTGGGGGAGGGCGGTGGCGCGATTGATCGTAGAGATCAACAGGCCCTTCTCACGTTAATAAAAGGCACGATTAACTGATGCGATTCGCGTCCCTGGGCAGTGGTAGCCAGGGCAATGGAACCCTGGTGAGCGATGGAGAGACGCTCGTCTTGGTGGACTGTGGCTTCCCCCGTAGGGAGACCGAACGCCGCCTAGAGCGACTAAATGTTGCCGCCGAAGATATCGACGCGATCATTGTGACTCATGAGCATGGCGATCACAGTGGAGGGGTGGCAAGCTTTTCACGGCACTACAAAACCCCTGTTTATTTAACCCATGGTACGGCAAATAGTGGTCGTCTATCGGGAGTCTTTCAGCAGGTTCTGATTAATGCCGGGGATGATTTTACGATAGGTTCGGTTCATGTGGTGGCGGTGCCTGTGCCTCACGACGCCCGTGAGCCGGTGCAGTTTAGGTTGGAAGCATCGGGTAATACTTTAGGTCTACTCACCGATTTGGGCAGTATTACCCCCCATCTCGTCGAGGCCTTTTCTGGCTGTGATGCACTGCTACTGGAGTTCAATCACGACCTCGAATTGCTGATGCAAGGCGCATACCCTGCTTCGCTTAAGCGGCGTGTCGCAGGGGACTTTGGCCATTTAAACAACACTCAGGCGGGTGAGCTGTTGCAAAGGCTCGACAACCGCCGATTGAAAGTTTTAGTGGCGGGGCATTTAAGCCTCAAAAACAACAGTAAAGAGCATGCGCTGGCGGCACTTGCCGCCGCTGCTGACCACCATCAAGCTGCAGTTCATCTCGCCACTCAAGATTCTGGATTCGATTGGTTGTCAGTATCGGGTGACGAGGAGTTCTCGATGGCCGACGCAGTTAGTGCCTGATGCTTCCAGCGGCGATTACTCCATAACCAATCGTCGGGGCAGGCACGGATGGCAGCTTCGGTGAGCTCAGCATAGCGCTCAAGTATCCAGGACTCCTCTACAGAAGCTGGGTCACGGGTGATTTCCACCAGCTCAATCTCAAAATAACCGCGCTGCTTGCGCCGGCAGCGGGCAAAAGCTACGGGAAAACCGGTAGCACGGGCCAGGGTTGCAGCGCCTGAGAAGAAGGCCGTGTCTCGATTGAGAAACGTTGTGACATGAACCCGTTCTCGTAATCCAGGTGACTGATCGGCGAGCATGTAAATCAAGCGGGGTGTTCGCCGCTGTCGAATAATATTCCGCGCGGTGTCACGCATTTCTATCGCGGCAGCACCAAACCGTTGACGAGCTTTAAGGCTGAATTCGTCAGCGGCTTCACTGTGCAGCCGTTTATAAACAAAGGCCATTGGCATCTCATACAGCGCTGCAGCCCGGTGCAACATCCACTCCCAATTGCCCTGATGCGCAAGCATTACAAAGACTGACTGTTGTCCCTGCTGACTCAAATCGAGGAGTAAGTCGGGGTTGACGACGTTTAAACGCTGCTCAAAAAAAGTGAGTGGTTGCTGTGATCCGGCGATTATTTCAATGGCGGTATCACATAGGTTTTGGTAGAAATTGCTGCGAGTGGCTTTGAGTTTGGCGGGAGACCAATCGGGAAAAGCCTGAGCGAGGTTTTGTTCTACGTCTTTACGGCGATAGCGAAATACATGTTGGAGTAGCCAGGCTCCGCCTGTGGATAAGGCATAGAGCCATGTCATCGGTAGCCGCGCTAGGATTTTGTAGAGTGTTTTAGTCATCTTGTTTCTCGGAAGCTGCTCGGCAGTGCTCTGGAACTGTCAAGATAGCTACACTATTGAGCAAACCTGCTTTGGGACACTGCAGCTTTGCGTTACCCGCCAAATCGAGCTGCGAAAGTTTGCTTAGCCTGGCCAGTGGCACAGGGTCGACGATGTCATTGTTATCCAGCCAAAGAGATTCAATGCCCATCAGTTGCCCCAACTCGACGAGGTTGCGTATGCGATTATCAGAAAATTTTAGCTGGGTAAGACCTGCAAACTGACCTAGCCCGCTCAGCGAGGTAATACCGGCGTTGCTACAGTTTAAAGTCTTCAACTGGAGAGGTGCTGAAATGTTTTCATCGGCAATACGTTGTTCGATACAGCGTTGCAACGCCTCGTCAGAGACTTCAAAATCGGTAAATAGCCGAGTGGGGCCATAGACCTGACGATCATTCAAAGTGACGTCATAATTCTGGCAGGCGGTGAGTAGTAAGCAAAGTACGCAAATGCGGTACATGGGCGACTCCTGAGTGTGACCACGTATAATGCCAAGAACGAGAGTCGTGAGACACAGTTATGGTCGATAAATCTGGTCAATTGCGCAGACGTCAGGGTGAGTCAGGGTCCCATAGGGCTAGAATCCTGCAACAACTGGAGCAATCGCTGCGTAAGCACTGGCGTCTCGGCCAAAATATGGTGTTGTGCTGGGCTCCGGATCCTAAGGGTTTACTGACATTAATGGTTCCCCACTACTTTTTGGGCAACCTGACAGCGGGGGATCGTAGCGGCGATCTAGCCGAAAAAGAGCAGTTTGTGAGTGCAGTAATCGGTGGCTCCTGCTTAAAGACGCACGAGGAAATTTTTAGTATTGCCCAGCGACTTGGCGTATCCACAAGTTTTATCAAACTTGATGGCGTCTTGGGGGAAGATCCGGATATGCTCGCCGCCGCCGACGCGATTATTTCCAGTTATGGAATTAGCTACGTCGGCTCCCGCGCGGTGCTGCTCTTTGATATCGCAGAATTTTCTCTTTACACCCCCTTTGAACAGGCGAGCCAACTCAATTCTCTGTCCTATTCAATGAATTCAGCCTATAACAAGCTGCAGCGTCAGGGAGTCGATGTAAACTTTGCCAGGACGACGACGGGGGACGGTTACTATGTCTGGAATCGCGATCAAGGCGCTTATCCCGATCTCGATATGTTGTCCTTTTTACTGCTGATATTAATCGACAACGCGGTGGCTAGGGGTCAAGCGTCGGGAAATACTGTTCCTGTGATTCGGTCAGCGTTTCATATTGGGAGCCACTACGAGTTGTTTCAGGCTGAAGGGGTCAATCCTTCTGTTTTGAGCTACATCGTTGGGGATGTGACTATTGTCCTAGCCCGCATGCTCGAGTCTGCGGAGGCGGGGCAAATCATCCTTGGTGATTTTCAGGCGAACTTACCTGATCGTGAAGGCACTTTTGGCGCGCAGGAATTTGTAACTCAGGCCATCAATGAATTGAGGGAGCTCGACAAACTGCGCATAGCCGGCCAGCCCATGAAAGAAATTCGCGTTTTGACGCCCCGGCAGGGTTCTCTGGAAAGCTTATCGATGGTTGATAAGCATGGCATGAAATTAGAGGCGGTGAATCTCGAGCTGGAAGTCGAGCTGGCTGATGAGCGGCTGAGGCTGGGAGCGCGTTAACGATGAGCTCGCCTCAAGCAACGTTAGGGGACTGCACAGTAGTGCCTGCGGTTGCAGGAGCGTGGTCTCTCGCGCAGCAGCTGGCCTTGAAGTTGAACTGTCCTAGTGTACGCCGTGCAGTTGATGCAAGCTCATCCGTGGTGCTTTTTGTGGATCATGATGATTTATGGCTGCAACAACAGGCCCTTGAGCAAGTCAGTCCGGTGCGTGTAGATTTCGCTTCGCCAGGACTGCAACATCGTCGTAGGAGTGGGCAAAATGAGTTGTTGGGGCGCGCAGTCGGGGTTAAAGGTGGCGAGCGACCATCTGTCTTAGATGCGACAGCGGGACTGGGTCGTGATGCCTACGTGTTAGCCGACCTCGGTTGCGCGGTCACCTTAATCGAACGGTCAGACGTGCTAGCTTTAATGCTGCAACAAGCGCTGGACAGGGCGTCAATTAGCGCTATTTCGTCGGTTCAATTAGCGGCTTCCAGAATGCGGCTGCAACTGGGAGACAGCCGAGATTACAAACCCACGCAGGAAACTGTTATTTATTTGGACCCCATGTTTACTGATCGACGCAGTTCCGCAGCAGTTAAGAAAGATCTCAGTGTTTTGCAGGCGCTGCATGGCAACGTAGATAACGAGGATGAGCAGCTGCTTGCCTGGGCGATGGCGCAACCGGTACGCCGTGTTGTTGTAAAGCGTTCTATAAAATCACCGCCACTTGATGGTCGAAAACCATCCCATACCATCAAAGGAAAAGCTGTGCGGTTTGATGTTTATGTACTCTAGGGGAAAGTTATGCCTGCTTGCTATGTAACGGGTTTCGCTCAAGGGGGTGAGGCAATTCTCAACTGTACGGTGAATGACGTGGTTAGTCAGGGCGATGTTTGTGACCGATTGCGGCAAACAGAAGGGTTGGAGACTCTTGTATTGCGCTGCCAACCAAACCCTTCGTTAGTCGAGGGCAACCGGGATCAGGAGATGAAAGCGCTGCAGGCCTTTATAGAAGCGCCGTGGATGTTGCTTCAGGCGGCACTTGGTATTCCTAGCTGTGCCCAGCTAAGAGTGGTGCTGGAGCTACCGCAACCAACTACCAATTTGACGAAGTCGATTGAGTCGTTCTGGTCCTGCTGGCTGGCGTCGCAAAATTTTGATGCTGCGGATACCCAGTGCAAGGTAGAGCTTCGCCTTCTTACTGAGGTGCCAGCAGGCGAGTCATGATGCCATAGTAGATGGCGGTGAGGCGCGGAATGTCACTGAGTAAAATGTGTTCATCGATTTGATGGATAGACGCGTTGATGGGCCCTAGCTCTACAATCTGAGTACCCGTTTTGGCAATAAATCGGCCGTCAGATGTCCCGCCCCCCGTTGATAATGTCGGGGATGCGCCGGTGATCGCTTCAATGCTGGCGGTGACGGCGTCAACCAAAGCTCCCGGTTTAGTCAAAAACGGTTCACCGCTGAGACGCCATTCGATATCAAAGTCAGCAACGTGGGCACTCAAAATTTGTTCGCAGCGGCTGCGTATGGTGGTCGCGTCAGTTTCTGTTGAGAAACGGACATTAAACTGCGCGGATAACGACCCCGGAATGACGTTAGTCGCTCCAGTTCCCGCCTGAATATTGCCGAACTGTAGACGAGTTGGTTCAAAAAAAGCGTTACCTTCATCCCAAGGCTCTTTTGCGAGCGCATCAAGGGCTAGGAATGCGCTGTGTATTGGATTGTCGGCAAATTGAGGATAGGCGATATGACCTTGCTTGCCACGGATGGTGATTACGCCGTTAATCGAACCACGTCGCCCGTTTTTAATGACGTCGCCCAGCGACTTCGAGCTAGAGGGTTCACCCACTACGCACCAGTCAAGGCGCTCTCCTCGGGCGATTAGTGCCTCAACGACCTTGACGGTTCCATCAGTGGCCGGGCCCTCCTCATCGGCTGTAATTAAAAACCCTACCCTTCCTGAGTGGTCGCTGTATTGTTTGGCAAAAGCCTCTGCTGCAACAGTCATGGCTGCAAGGCTTGCCTTCATATCTGCTGCCCCACGGCCATAAAGCACGCCGTCGCGATCTGTCGGCGTAAATGGTGGAGTTGACCAAGCTGAATCAGGTCCCGGAGGAACGACATCGGTATGACCCGCGAAGACAAGGGTGCTCTCACCCTCTCCGCGAGTGGCCCAAAAATTGTCAACGTCGCCAAAGCGCATGGGCTCGCAGGTGAAGCCAGCAGCAGTCAACCGTTGCATCATTATCTCTTGGCAGCCTGCGTCATCAGGTGTGACAGACGAACATTGTATGAGTTGCCGTGTTAGTGCAACGGCAGCGGCTCCATATTCAGTTGTTGGCATGGAGGCTCTCGTTAAGCTCAATGGCTGAGCGGTTAGTCAGGCATTCCACCGTTCCCGAAGTGCTATTGCGTCGGAATAAAAGATCGGATTTCCCCGCTAGGTCCCGCGCAGACACTGTTTCTACAGGCTTGCGCGCGCCGTCTAACAGCGTCACTTTAGTGCCCGCCGTTATGAAGAGCCCCGCTTCAATTGTGCAGCGATCGCCTAGGGGAATCCCTAGGCCCGCGTTGGCGCCAATCAAGCACTCTCGCCCCACCGAGATAACAATATTGCCACCTCCCGACAGGGTGCCCATGGTAGAGCAACCGCCCCCAAGGTCTGAGCCCGCACCTACCCAGACACCTGCTGAAATCCGTCCTTCGATCATGCCAGGACCTTCGGTGCCGCCATTGAAGTTGATGAAACCCTCATGCATGACTGTGGTGCCCTCACCAAGATAAGCTCCCAAGCGGACCCTTGCAGTGTGGGCTATCCGCACACCAGTGGGCACGACGTAGTTAGTCATCTTGGGGAATTTGTCGACGCTGGCGACCTCCAGCACGGTACCTTTTAATCGAGCATCCAGCTGCCGCTGGGGCAGATCGCTCAGGCAAACTGCGCCTTGGTCTGTCCATGCAACATTAGGTAACAAGCCAAAGAGCCCCTCAAGTTCGGTGCCGTGGGGTTGCACCTGCCGATGGGACAGCAGGTGGAGCTTTAAGTAGGCATCTGCGACGGTGGCTGGCGCTGCATTGTCGACTAGCGTGGTAGCGACTACTCGCCCAGCTGAAGATCGAAGCTGTTCAGCCAGTTTGGCCTGATCGTTAGCGCCGACTGAAGCAAAGTTGCTGCTGAGCTCAACCAGTTGACTGTCATCTAGCGGGCCCGATACCCCTTGTAGCAGGGCGGCGAGATCGCCTTCAATACTGCTCAGTGGCTTGGGGTAAAAGACGTCGAGGGTATCTTCCGCACTATTGTGGGTAGCAATACCCAGTCCAAATCCATGCACAGCGCTCATGGTTGTCTCCTGTAATGATTTAAAAATTTATCGTCCAAACTTGGTGGCATAGTCAGTGGCATTAAAACCCACTGTAGTCGCGCCCTCATGTTCCAAAACTGGCCGCTTTATAAGCGTCGGGTGCGCCACTAAAAGAGCTAGGGCATTCCCTTTTTCTGCTTCCAATCGATCGTCATCCGACAAGTTTTTCCAAGTAGTGCTGCGTTTATTCAGCAGTGCTTTTTCGCCCACAGCAGCGATCCAATTGCCTACCTGTAGAGGCGAGGGAGCGGTTTTCCTAAAATCAATAAAGGTGTAGGCAAGGTCCTGAGACTCAAACCAGCTTCTAGCTTTCTTGACGGAATCGCAATTTGGAATACCGTAAATCACCGCGTTCATGGGAACTCCTTGAATCGACCAATCCCAAGGCCGAGTTAGTTTAACAGAATCAGGGTTTGCTAATCTTCTTTGGGTGCTTGCGAAGTGGGTAACAGGTTGTACAAATTTCACAGACACGACCATCGCAGCCTCGTGCAGTGCAGAACTCCCGCCCGTAAAAAATAATTTGCAGGTGGAGGTCATTCCAGCGTGACTCTTGAAAGACTCTCTTGAGGTCACGCTCGGTCTCCACCACATTTTTACCTCGGGTCAAACCCCAGCGCTGAGCAAGGCGGTGAATATGTGTATCAACCGGAAACGCTGGATGACCAAAGGCTTGTGCCATAACAACGCCTGCGGTCTTGTGACCAACCCCGGGCAAAGCTTCCAACTCGGCAAATGTTCGAGGGACTTGCGAGTCGTGCTGTGTAATGAGGAGCTGACTTAGGCCCTTAATAGCTTTAGATTTTTGCGGGGAGAGGCCGCAAGGGCGAATGATGCTGCGGATATGCTCAACGGATAGTTCAGCCATTGTTTCCGGCGTGTCGGCGGCTGCGAATAAACTCGGGGTCACTTGATTGACGCGCTCGTCGGTACACTGTGCGCTCATTAAGACGGCAATCAGAAGCGTAAACGGATCCTGATGGTCTAGAGGCACAGGGGGCTTTGGGTAGAGTTGCGCTAGCCGCTTATCGATAAAGGCAACGCGCTCCTCTTTCAGTAAATTTCGCGGTGAATTCGGTTTTTGTTCCATAGCCTTACCAACCTTGCTCGAGCACTTGTACCATTCGTTGTGCTGCCTCAGTGCATATCCCTTGCTCAGCGACTAAGGCTATGCGGATGCGGTTGGCTCCTGGGTTCTCGCCATTGACCCACCGGCCTAGAAACTGCCCCGGGAGTACAGCGACATTACAGCGTCTCAGCAGTTCACGCGAAAAGTCTAGATCATCAATGGGCGTACTAGGCCAGAGATAAAACCCTGCATCTGGGGCCGTAACTTCTAGTTGCTGGGCTAGTATCGGGACCACGGCTTCAAATTTAGCCCGGTAGGCGCTTCGATTGGCAAGGACATGGTTTTCATCACTCCAGGCAACGGTGCTTGCCACTTGATGATGAGGTGGCATGGCGCAGCCATGATAGGTTCGATAACGCGTAAATTTCTGAATAACGTCAGCGTCTCCAGCAACGAAACCTGACCGAAGGCCGGGGAGGTTGGAGCGTTTTGATAGGCTATGAAAGCAAAGGCACTTTGCATAATCGGTATGCCCCATGTTGGCGGCGGCGGTCAGGAGCCCTGCTGGAGGTGCGCTCTCATCAGGATAAATTTCGCTATAGCACTCGTCGCTAACGATGACGAAATTATGTTCTTGTGCGAGGGCTATGAGGGTGCCCAGTTCTTTTTCTGACATCACGGCCCCCGATGGGTTGCCGGGGTTACAGATATACAGTAGCTCTAGTCGCTGCCAGTCATCGGAGGTTACATCAGAGAAATCGGGTTTAAACCCACTAGCTGAGTTAGCCGGGATAAATTTAGGGTCTGTGCCCGCGAGCAATGCTGCGCCCTCATAGATTTGGTAAAACGGATTGGGACTCATAACTCGCCCGGGTGCCCCGGGTGTTACCAGTGTCTGAGCTATCGCAAATAAAGCTTCGCGAGTACCGTTTACCGGCAGCACCTGTCGGTCTGCATCAACGTGCTGCAAATTAAAGCGCTGTTCCAACCACCGGGCGATGCTGTTTCTCAGTTCCGGTGTGCCGGTGGTTGATGGGTAGTGGTTAATCCCGCTCAAGGCCTCCATGAGTGCTTCCGTGACCAAGCGGGGTGGCTGGTGTTGTGGTTCACCAATCGTTAATGCTATTTCTGGCAGGCTTGCCGCTGACACGCCTGAAAACAACTGGCTCAGACGCTGGAACGGGTAGGGCTGTAATGCCTCGAGACCAGGATTCATGGATTGCTTTGCAATTCAGCGTCTAAAGATTGCTTTACGGCATCCTCTAAAAGATTCAACTTGTGGGCATCGTTAATGCTCTTGCCGTCGCTGGTCGTGACAAAAAAGACGTCCTCTACACGCTCACCCAGCGTCTGAATTTTCGCCGCTTGTAGCGCTACATTTTGGGCAACAAAAACAGCGCCGATATTGGCGAGGAGCCCTGGACGATCCGGGGTGGCAACTTCTAAGACGGTCCAGCCGCGACGTTCATCTTGATGAACAGACGTTTCTGTTGGAATTACGAAGGATTTCTGTCGGCGTGGTGTGTGGCGCGTGACGGTCCTTATCTCTTGTCGGGTCAGTGCTGCGGAAAGCCCGTCTCTAATGTTTCCCAGAGTCGTGAGATCTCCTGAAACTGGATTACCATCGGCCTGCAACACATAGAAGGTATCAAGGGTTGCACCATCGCCTCCTAGATAAATTCTGGCATCGTTAACGCTAAGATCTAGAAATTCTAGCTGGGCGCAAATACGCGCGAACAGGTCGGGACTGTCGGGTGCGTGAACAAAAATTTGGGTGGCATTGGCCACTGTTGAATCGCTGCTTTGCCTCACAAGGACGAGCGCTTGGTCAAGATTGCTGTGGTCTGCGATGGACTCGGTGTGCCAGGCAATATCATCGGGGCGCTCTCGTAAAAAATAGTCATCGCCTCTTAACGCCCAGATAGCCTCGACATCGTCTTTGATGAAACCTCTGTCTTCCAGTATCTCCAAAGCGGTTTCGCGTGTGGTATCAACCACGCTCTGACGATCTACTGGATTTTCCAGGCCACGGGTAAGCGCTCGGCGTGTTTCCGTATAGGTTTGGCGAAGCAGTGTGCTTCTCCACGCATTCCAAAGCTCTGGATTGGTACCATGAATATCGGCGACCGTTAAGGTGTATAAATAATCCAGGCGCTCTTGTGTAGCGACGTGGTTGGCGAACCGGGCTATTTCATCCGGGTCAGAAATATCTTTGCGTTGCGAGAACGAACTCATGAGCAAATGGTTACGAACCAACCATACCACCAGGTTGGTATCGTTTTGACTAAGGCTGTGCCGTTCGCAAAACCCCTGTGCATCTACGGCACCGAGTTCCGAATGATCTCCCCCACGGCCTTTACCGATATCGTGGTAAAGCGCTGCAATATAGAGTAACTCGGGTGCTCTGAGTCGTTGGGCAATGCGCGTTGAGACCGGAAACTTATCGGTGTAGTCGGCCCGCATAAATCGTCGCGTATTGGCCAGCACCTCTAGAGTATGCGCCTCCACGGTGTAGGCATGAAATAGATCAAATTGCATTTGCCCGACGATACGGCCAAATTCGGGGAGGTATCGGCCTAGCAAGCCGTGTCTCGCCATACGGCGCAGTTGCAGAGTTACACCGTGAGGTGACCTCATGAGCTCCATAAACAGGGCTTGATTGATAGGGTTCGCTCTAAAGGGCGGGTCGATAAGGTCATGAGCGGCTCTCAGCAGGCGCCAGGTGCCGGGTGCGATACCACTGATATCAGAATTGTTAGCGAGGATAACGAAGCTTCGTAATAAATTTGAGGGTTCTTTAACAAACACATCATCTTGCCTTGCGGAAAGGAGACCCCCAACAACCTCAAAGTCGTCGCTGAGCAAGCGGGCTTTTTCGCGATCATCGCTGTGCAAGATTTGGCGCTCGAAGGCTTGCATGACAAGTTCACGAAGCTGCGCTAATGCCTGGGCCCAGCGGTAATAAACCTGCATAAATTGTTCAACGGCGAGTTTTTCACCGTCGACCATCTCCCAAAGATGAGCGAGTTTCTGTTGTTGCTCAAAAAGTAATCGATCTTCTTCACGATCATTCAGCATGTGCAGGGCAAACCTGACTTGACCAATAAAATTTTGGCCGGCTTCCAACATCCGCTGCTCATCGGTATTAAGAAAGTCTTCTTCATTAATGTCTTGTAATGCGACACCGTAATGCCGCTTGGCGATCCACCCAATAACTTGTATGTCCCGCAGGCCACCCGGACCGTTTTTGACGTGGGGTTCTAAATTACTTTCGGTGTTGCCAAAGTGGTCGTGACGAGACTCAGTTTCTTGAAGTTTGGCTTTGTAAAATGCTTTGCTGTCCCACATTTTTGCTTGATCAATGTGTGCACTGAGCTGTGAAAAAAGCTCAGTACTACCTGCGATGTAGCGCGCTTCTAATAAAGAGGTGAATATGGTGAGATCCTCTCGCGCTAGGGTCTCGCATTCTTCGAGCGTTCTGACGCTAGATCCCACTTTTAGGCCGATATCCCACAGGTTTCTGAGCAGCTCTGAAATTTGAGTCGCAGTATCTTCGTTGGGCGAATCCTTAACTAAAATCAACAGATCGATGTCGGAGAATGGGTACAGTTCACCACGACCATAGCCGCCAACCGCGGCAAGGGCCAAGTCACAGCGTTGGTCGAGATAAAATTGCCACAGATGGTTCAGCACGTTGTCGACAGCATCCGAACGAGCGGACAGCAGGGGCCAAACAGGGCCTGTTGGGTGAAATCTCCCGGCGATGTCCTTAGTGACCTGAGCAAGGTACTGCTGGCAATCTTGAACAGGTTGGTCTGAATGGCTAATTGGATTGGCCATAGATCGGATTCTCTGGACTTAGTTCAACAGGGTAGGGTTTCGGGGGTTCTTTGTGTAAAGACCTCACACCCTTCGGCGGTTACGGCGAGAGTGTGTTCCCACTGAGCTGAAAGCCTTCCATCGCGAGTTGTTACGGTCCAGCCATCTTTGGTATTTAGCTTGGTATGGCGCTTCCCTGCATTGATCATAGGCTCAATGGTAAAAGTCATGCCCTCCCTAAGAACCTCCCCAACGCCGGGAGAGCCGTAATGCAGTATCTGGGGCTCTTCATGGAAAATTTGGCCAATGCCATGGCCGCAGTACTCGCGAACTACCGAATAGTAATTCTCCTCGGCGTATTGCTGAATTACATGGCCAATATCTCCCAGCGTTGTTCCCGGGCGAACAATGGCGAGTGCTTTGTAGAGGCATTCTTGGGTAATGCGCATTAGCCGCTCGGCGTGGGGTGCTACGTCGCCCACACCCACCATGATACTGGTGTCACCATGCCAGCCGTCTTTAATGACGGTGACATCAATATTGATGATGTCACCATTACGCAGCTTTTTACTGTCGGAGGGAATGCCGTGACAAATGACGTCGTTCACCGAAGTGCAAATAGATTTAGGAAATCCGTGATAGTTCAACGGAGCTGGAATGGCTTGTTGGACGTTAACGATGTAGTCGTGACAAATGCGGTCAAGCTCTCCAGTTGTCATGCCCACTTTGACCAACGGTTCTATCATCTCCAGAACTTCAGCGGCTAGTCGGCCTGCGACGCGCATACCCTGTAGCTCTTGGGGGGTTTTGGGAGTAACAGCCATGGCAGTACGGGTCTCTAACAATTTGGCTTAGCATTGTAACCAAAGCACACGCCAATGTCCTTTTTCCTTCTCCATTTCACAGAATTATGGTATAACGCGCGCCTCGTTGGAATGAGTCTGGCGAGGCGCGGGCGTTGGCCTCCGCTTTAATAAAGAACTCACACCTCAAAAAATCTAGGCCGGGTGCCGTTAATCGGTTGGTCCTAGTAGGCGTGTGACGATCAAAACCCAAACCTCAGGAAGGTAATTATGGCTCAAGTAAGCATGCGCGATCTGCTTCAAGCAGGCGCCCACTTCGGACACCAAACCCGATTCTGGAATCCCAAAATGGATCAATACATTTTTGGGGCTCGAAATAAAATACACATTATTAATCTCGAGCACACAGTGCCCGCGTTTAATGACGCGTTGAAGCAAGTTCAGCGTCTCGCCAGCAATAAAAGCAATATCATGTTCGTAGGCACCAAGCGCGCAGCAGGAAAAGTTATTGAAGAGCAAGCAGCACGCTGTGGCATGCCCTATGTAAGCCACCGCTGGTTAGGCGGCATGCTGACTAACTACAAAACGGTGCGTTCTTCAATCAAGCGTTTGCGCGAGCTTGAGGAACAGGAGGCAGACGGTACCTTCGCCAAGCTAACCAAGAAAGAGGCGCTAATGCGCACGCGCTCCAAAGAGAAGTTGGATCGTTCTGTAGGTGGCATTAAAGACATGACTGGCTTGCCTGACGTCCTGTTCGTTATTGACGTGGACCATGAGCGTATCGCTATCACCGAAGCAAATAAATTGGGCATTCCTGTCATTGGCATTGTAGATACCAACAGCAATCCCGATGGTATCGACTACGTGATTCCCGGCAATGACGATGCAATTCGAGCGATCAGGCTGTACGTACAGGCAGTCGCTGACGCGGTCTTAGAAGGTAAGGCAGAGCGAGGCGAGGTGCCTGCTGTTGCTGACGAGCTTGTTGAGGTGGAAGAGACCCCAGCAGATGCGACCGATGAGGCCCAGGCCGAAGCCTAAGACCCCGCCGCGCTTCGCGCGGCTTTTTTTTAACCAGTAGGGCTAATGCCCTGCAGCTCATTTAAAAAAGCATTTTTGGCTATGTATGTCGAAAGTGCGTAACGAGGAATGATACATGTCAGCAGTATTGGTCAAGGAGCTAAGAGAGCGTACGGGATTAGGTCTGCTCGAGTGCAAAAGAGCGCTGAAGGAAGCGGATAACGATATTGACGCTGCAATAGAGGCCTTACGTAAGTCCAGTGGCATGAAAGCGGCTAAAAAAGCGGGGCGGATTGCAGCGGATGGCGTTGTGACGACGCGTATTGCCGAAGATGGAAGCTATGGTGTTTTAGTTGAAGTAAATAGCGAGACCGATTTTGTTGCTCGGGATGAAAATTTCCTAGGGTTCGTCGGTTCAGTGGCGGATGCGCTATACGAAAGTCGATCTGCTGATGTTGACTCGCTGAAGTCGGGCGCCCTTGAGCAGGCGCGTGAGGCTCTGGTGCAAAAGATTGGCGAAAATATTGGCATTCGCAGAGCATCCCTAGTAACGGCTGAAAATGGCGTTATCGGCGGCTATGTACATGGCAATAACAGAATCGCCGTGCTGGTGGAGCTGCGTGGCGGTGATCAAGACCTTGCGCGTGACGTTGCTATGCACGTTGCCGCGGTCAATCCTCAGGTGGTATCTCCTGCGGATATGCCTGAAGCGCTGCTCGAGAAGGAGCGTGATATTTTCACCGCCCAAGCACAGGAATCTGGCAAGCCAGCAGAAATCATAGAAAAGATGATTGGCGGGCGAATCAAGAAATATCTAGCCGAGAACAGCCTCTCAGAACAGGCCTTTGTTAAAGATCCTGATGTCACCGTAGGGCAGCTGGTTAAGGCGGCCGATGCAGAGGTGATCTCGTTCTCGCGTTTCGAGGTCGGTGAGGGTATCGAGGTTGATAAGGTTGATTTCGCAGACGAGGTTGCCGCCCAGCTTAAAGGGTGAATTAGAGGTGGTTTAGGCAACGACGGGCCGCTGCGACTAGGCCAATCTGTTTTTTGTTGGTCATAAGTCGCTTAGTAAGCGTAAGTCGGGAACTTACAGCCTGACTTGCGACTCAAGTGTCCGGTAGGATAGGAGCGTCTTGAGATAGGAGAAGGCCTGTGGCGAGCGAAAAAATAGTTAAACGTATCCTGCTCAAACTTAGTGGTGAAGCGCTCACTGGCGAAGAAGCTTTTGGCATTGACCCTAAGGTTTTAGACCAGCTCGCCCTCGAGGTGGGTCAATTGGTCGGTATTGGGGTACAAGTCGGGCTGGTGGTTGGCGGCGGAAATCTTTTTCGTGGCAAGGCGCTTCAGGAAGCTGGCCTCGATCGAGTCACTGGCGACCACATGGGCATGCTGGCAACCGTGATGAACGCACTGGCCCTCCGCGATGCCCTCGAGCGCTCCAACATCGCTACGCAGGTCATGTCGGCTATTCCCATGAGTGGCGTTGTTGATCATTACGATCGTCGAAAGGCCATCCGTGCTCTGTCAAATGGTGATGTTGTTATCTTTACGGCGGGAACCGGCAATCCTTTCTTTACAACGGATTCGGCCGCCTGTTTGCGCGGGATTGAAATTAACGCCAATTTGGTCTTGAAGGCGACTAAAGTTGACGGTGTCTACAGCGCCGACCCTATGAAGGACGCTACCGCCGAGCGTTACGACCAGCTGACTTTTGATCAGGTCCTAGACCGTAAGTTGGAAGTAATGGATCTGACCGCGATTGTTCTATGCCGGGATCATAATTTGCCTGTTCGCGTCTTTGATATGGCACAACGTGGCGCACTGCTCAGCATTGTTAGGGGCGAATCTGAAGGGACTTTGATTAGTTGAAAAATGGCCTTGGTTACCAGGCCGTTGCGATAAGGGAAACAAAATCATGATTGACGATATTCGCACTGAGACTGAACAGCGTATGGTGAAGGCCTTGGACGCTTTGGGGCATCATTTCAATAAAATTCGGACTGGCCGTGCTCACCCAAGTCTGCTGGACGGCATTAAGGCCGAATACTATGGGGCTCTGACGCCCTTGAATCAGCTCGCAAATATTACGGTTGAAGATGCGCGCACTTTGGCCGTTAGTGCATTTGATAAAAGCATGACCCCCACGATTGAAAAGGCGATCATGAAATCTGACCTTGGTCTAAATCCGGCAACTGCCGGAGATGTAATGCGAATACCCATGCCTATGCTGACGGAAGAAACCCGGCGTGGCTTTATCAAACAAGCCAAGGCCGAAGCTGAAGCGGGCAGGGTCTCTATCCGTAGCGCCCGGCGAGATGCGAATGGAATGCTCAAGGAATTGCTCAAAGACAAAGAGATTTCAGAAGATGATGAGCGCCGCGCTCAAGATGTTATCCAGAAGCTGACTGACAATTTTGTGGCCAAGGTAGAAGAAGCTTTAGCTGCAAAAGAAACCGACTTGATGGAAATTTGAGAGATTTTGCTGCTTAGGCGGTGACAACACGATGAATAAGCCTTTCGAATCAAATCTCATCAAATGGCGGCCAGAACCGCGTCATATCGCCATTATTATGGATGGTAACGGGCGGTGGGCAAGTCGTCGCGGCCTTCCTGTGCCCGCGGGACATCGTGCGGGGGTTGAGGCGGTTCGCTCCGCGCTAAAAGCCTGCAAGGACAAGGGTATAGAGGTGCTCACCTTGTTTGCCTTTAGCAGCGAAAATTGGGGTAGGCCAGAAACTGAAGTTCGAGCCCTTATGGCCCTTCTTTGCCATTATTTGCGACGAGAAGTTGAGCAGCTGCAACGCGATAGCGTGCGACTGCGTTTCATAGGCCGAAGAGACCGTTTAAGCCGTCGGTTGCAACGGTTAATGGCCCGCAGTGAGGAAGCAACCGCGGCTAATACAGGCGCCACCTTAGTTTTGGCTGTCGATTATGGCGGTCACTGGGATGTGATTGATGCGGTAAAAAAATTGGCCAGTGAGGTGGCTGCGGGGACTTTATCCGCAGATGAAATCAATTCAGATCGATTCGAGCAGACACTCGCCCTAGGTGATTTACCCCCTCCAGATTTGTGTATCCGTACGGGTGGCGACGCACGTATTTCTAACTTCATGCTCTGGCAGTTGGCCTACTCCGAATTTTATTTTTGCGAGGCCCTGTGGCCAGATTTTGATGAGGCGGCCCTAACTCGTGCCATTGAAGATTTTCAGAGTCGAGAGCGTCGATTCGGATTGCGCAGTGGTAGCGATATTTTCAGTGAGTCATTGGATGAAACTGGGAGCCCCTGATAATGCTGCGCCAGAGGGTAGTGACAGGCGTTATCCTTGCAGTAGCCTTTCTCGGGGCCGTATTTTTTTTGCACCTGGAGGCACTGGCAGCAATTCTAGGCGCTGTTTCAGTGGCAGGGGCTTGGGAGTGGAGCGGTCTGTCGGGTATTAAGGCGGCCTTTGCGCGCGCGGCCTATACCGTATTTTATGTTGGCTTGTTGGCCGCGACCTGGTTATTGCTCGGTATTGGTCAAGCCCCCGCTTCTGATGTTTTTCAGCCTTGGTTGGGTACAGCGTGTTTTTTCTGGTCGGTAGTTATGCTGGCCGTTGAAAGTTACCCAGGTTCTGCGTGGATCTGGCGTAGTCGTGCGAGCCGCGCTGTTTTTGGTTTGTTTATTTTGGCGACGACCTGGCTATCTACAGTCTTCCTGCTTACCCTACCTGGCGGCACGGTGCTGCTTATTTTATTGGTGTTAGCGGTGGCTCTAGCAGACATCGGCGCTTATTTCGCCGGTCGCCGCTGGGGACGCCACAAATTGGCCGTTAAGGTGAGCCCTGGTAAGACCTGGGAAGGGTTCTGGGGAGGGGTTGCCTCGGTATTCGCCCTCACTCTAGTCGTTGCTTATGTTTTACCTAAGCATATGGCCCATCTTTCATTGGTCACCCTGGTGGTAATGGGTCTTGCAGTTGCAGGTGCGTCGGTTCTGGGTGATCTGACTGTCAGTATGGTTAAGCGAGAACGGGGTGTTAAGGACTCTGGCACGCTGCTTCCCGGACATGGGGGGCTTTTGGACCGAATCGATGGTTTGTGCTCGGCGGCTCCCGTTTTTGCACTGGGATTACTTCTTGCAGGGTACTGATGTGAAACAGGTCGTTGTTTTGGGTGCCACGGGGTCTATTGGGTTGAGTACCCTAGACGTGCTCAATCGTCACGCTGACCGGTTTAGTCTTCATACCATCACGGCCTATCGTTCCGTTAAAAAGATGCTCGAACTGGTGCTTGCCTATGAGCCTGTGCAAGCGGTAATGGCATGCCCTGATGCGGCAGAGCAGTTGGCTTCTTTGCTACCTGCGCACTCGCCTACTCGGGTACTGGGGGGCGAGCAAGCTCTGGTTGATGTGGCGTCAGCTAGTGAGGTTGATGTGGTGATGGCCGCCATCGTTGGATTTGCAGGCCTACGGCCTACACTAGCGGCTGCCGAACACGGTAAGCGACTGCTATTAGCGAACAAAGAAGCTCTGGTTAGTGCGGGCAGTGTTTTTATGGAGGCTACACGTGCTGGTGGCGCCACGTTGCTGCCGATCGATAGTGAGCACAATGCAATGTTTCAATGCATTCCGGCCAACAGTCAAGGTCGCCCTCAGTCTTCAGGGGTGGAGAAAATACTGCTCACCGCATCTGGCGGGCCTTTTAGAGGCCGCAGTCGCAGTCAGTTGGCGGCAGTGACACCTGAGCAAGCCTGCGCCCACCCCAATTGGTCTATGGGTCGAAAAATATCGGTAGATTCAGCTACTCTGCTCAATAAGGGCCTAGAGCTGGCAGAAGCGTGCTGGTTATTTGACTGCACCCCTGATGATATCGACGTAGTCGTACACCCTCAAAGTATCATTCACTCCTTAGTTCGTTATCACGACGGCTCTGTGCTTGCCCAGTTAGGGAATCCCGACATGCGTACCCCCATTGCTTACGGCTTATCTTGGCCCGAGCGTATTGATGCTGGGGTCTCGCCCCTCGATCTCGTCAGCGTAGCTAAGCTCGATTTTGAGGCCCCGGACCTAGATGCTTTTCCGTGCCTTCGATTGGCCCAAGAGGCAATAACTCAGCCGGGGGGGATGTGTGTCCTCAATGCTGCGAACGAAGTCGCTGTTGCTGCATTTTTAGACGGGGAGCTAGGGTTTACGGGCATTGATAACGTCATAGCCCATGCCCTAGAAGGGGTCTCTAGTCGTGAGCCGGAAAATCTTGCGGCAGTTGAAGCTTTGGATAGTCGTGCAAGGGCCAATGCCGAAGAACGTATTCAGCAGCTAAAACGTGACAGGCGGGGTGTCTGAGGCTATGGAACTTCTGTGGACAGTTCTGACGGCGCTGGTAACCCTCGGTATTTTGGTGGCATTTCACGAGTACGGCCATTTTTGGGTTGCCAGGCGTTGTGGCGTCAAAGTGCTGCGATTTTCGGTTGGCTTCGGTACGCCAATTTGGCGGACCCACGATGCTGAGGGCACCGAGTACACTTTGTCGGCGATTCCTTTGGGCGGTTACGTCCGAATGCTGGATGAGCGCGAAGGAGACGTAGACCCTAGCGAACTTCATCAGGCCTTCAACCGACAGCCAGTATGGTCGCGTATCGCTATTGTCAGTGCCGGACCGGTGGCAAATTTTCTGCTCGCTATTTTTGTTTTTTGGATACTATTTCTTAGTGGCGAAAAGGGTATGGTGCCGATTGTCGACAGCATTGAGCCCGACTCGCCAGCATACTTTGCTGGCATCGAAGTCGGCCAAGAAATCACCAGCATTGATGGTAAAGCCACGCCCACTGTCAATGCGCTAAGTTTCCGCCTACTCGAACGCTTGGGCGACTCGGGATTTATTGAGTTGGGGGCTCGATACTCGGGTTCCGATGTTCAGTACAGTTCCAACGCCCCCATTGATCGCTGGCTGGCGGGTGTTGAGGCCCCAAACCCTATCGCAGGGCTGGGGATTTCTTTGGCTTTCCCTACCGTGTTGCCTATCGTTGAGAAAACTATCGAAAACTCTCCCGCTGAGGCCGCCGGTTTTCTGTCAGGTGACCGTATTGTCTCTGCGGACGGTGTGCCAATGGCAAACTGGTCAGACTGGGTTGACTACGTACGAGCCCGACCCGGGACCCCCATCGCAGTAATTGCAGCGCGCGATAACGTGGATGTTCCCCTAACCTTGACGCCGGTGGAAAAATTGTCGGATGGGCAGGCCATTGGCAGCGTCGGTATGGCTGTTCGCAGCCCTGAGATTCCGGCTGAAAGTTTGCGCGTGTTTGATAGAGGGCCTATTGACGCGCTTTGGGCAGCTTTGCAGCGCACCTTCGATCTAATCGTGTTTACATTTGAATCGATTTTAAAGATGCTTCAGGGCCTAATTTCGACGGCAAATTTGTCGGGTCCCATCACTATTGCACAGGTTGCCGCATCCTCGGCAGAATCGGGCTGGGAGTCCTGGCTAGGGTTTCTGGCGCTGTTAAGTATTTCGCTAGGGGCGTTGAATTTATTACCAATTCCCATACTCGATGGCGGCCATTTGTTGTTTTACACCATAGAGGCGTTCACCGGGCGTGCTGTTCCCGAGCGTATTCAGGGTTGGGGGTATCAAATGGGACTAATAATGGTGATGAGTCTGATGGCTTTTGCCCTGTATAATGATTTCAGTCGGCTGTGAATGTGCTGTTTGTTTGTCGGCTTGCAAAGCACCTTATTTGAGCCGATTCATTGAGTCGGCTTTGTTACTGATTGCGTTGAGACGCGGCGGTTTTGTTGGAGAGAGCATCTTTTGATGTGGTTCGCTGAAAGTAAAAGTAAAGCAGGACGTTTTGTGCCAGCGCTATGCATTGCGTTGCTCACTTTACTGCCCGCACTAACACAGGCACAGCCTGAGGCGTTCAACATCAGCGACATTCGTGTCGAGGGGTTGCAGCGTATATCGCCAGGAAGTGTTTTTGCCGCGTTGCCAGTGGGGGTGGGTGATGTTGCAGATACTTATGCGATCAGGGCATCGGCCAAAAATTTATTTGCGACAGGCAACTTTGATGACATTTCGATCGGTCGTGATGGGTCGGTGCTGGTTGTTACTGTTGCCGAAAGACCCAGTATTAGTGAGATCACGATTGATGGTAACAAGGCGATCGAAACTGAGGCGTTACTTGACGGCTTAAAAGGCGCGGGCCTTTCCGTGGGCAATGTATTCCAGCGTTCAACATTAGAGGGCATGCAACTCGAGTTGCAACGGCAGTATGTATTGCAGGGGCGCTACGATGCCCGAATCGAAGCCGAGGTCATCCCTGAGCCTCGGAATCGTGTTTCGATTGCGATTGACGTCAACGAAGGAACAGTGGCCTCGATCAAGCACATCAACATAGTGGGCAACACTATTTACACGGACGAACAGCTCCAAGATATTTTTGAGTTGAAGATGACTGGCTGGCTCTCTTTCTTCACCAGTGATGACAAATACTCTAAAGAAAAACTGACGGCCGATTTTGAAAATTTAAGCTCCTATTATCTTGATCGTGGATACCTTGAATTTAATATTGACTCAACACAGATTGCCATTTCACCCGACATGGAGGCGGTCTACATCACCGCTAACGTTACTGAGGGTGACAAGTTTACGGTGAGTGACGTAGGGCTCTCCGGGGATTTGGTGCTTCCCGAAGAAGACCTCAAGCGCTTTTTACTTGTCCAGCCGGGCCAGGTTTACTCACAAACCTTGATTACGACGACGGAGGAGTATTTAACCCGCCGCCTCGGTAATGAGGGGTACAACTTTGCGACGGTCACAGGCATTCCGGAAGTGGAGGAAGACAGCAAGGTCAAGATCAAGTTCTTTGTTGATCCAGGCAAAAGAACCTACGTCCGCCGGATAGACTTTAGCGGTAACCTCGATACCTCCGATGATGTACTCCGCCGCGAAATGCGTCAGATGGAATCAGCCCCTGCGTCGGCCTCAGCCATTGAGCAAGGCAGGATTCGCCTACAACGTTTGGGATTTTTCAAAACGGTGGAAGCCGACACCGAGGAGGTCGCGGGATATGATGACCTTATCGACGTTGAATATACGGTAACCGAGCAATCATTTGGTTCTATCGGTGGCAGTATTGGTTACGCCCAAGATGCTGGTTTGATATTGGGCCTGAACCTGCAGCAAAACAACTTTTTGGGTACCGGTCGTAGAGTAGGGGTCAACCTTAATTCCTCGCGCTATCAGGATGTTGTAAGCCTCAACTATACGAACCCCTACTTTACTGAAGATGGTGTGAGTCGCGGTTTTAGCGTGTTCTATCGCAAGACGGATCTCTCTGAAATTAATGTGGCGAGCTACACTACCGATACTGTCGGTGCCAATATGAATTTTGGATACCCGATTAGTGAAACACAAAGGTTAGGTTTTTCCTTCGGTGTTACCGATACCAAAATAACGGCAGGCCAGTATGCGGTTCAGGAGATAAAGTCTAGCCCTCGTCTCGAGCCTCAGGTCGAAAATTGGTATGAAAGCACGCTGCAGGCAGATGGTACTTACTCAGCTGCAGAGGTGTTAAGACCCATTTCAGAGTTGCCCATTACCGCGCTGACAATTCCAGATCAGCTCGGTTTCTTAGACCTTAACGGCGATGAATACCTGAATTTCAGCGTGACCGGTTCGTGGTTACAGTCCACCCTTAATCGGGGGCAACTGGCGACGCGAGGGGTCTCACAATCTGTGGCTTTAGAGGTGGCGGTGCCGCTGTCGGATTTAGAGTTCTACAAGCTCACCTACCGTGGTGAAATCTATTTGCCGATCTACCAAGAATTTGTCCTGCATTTGCGCGGTGAGCTCGGCTACGGCGGAGGATATGGCGATACCAGTGAATTGCCTTTTTACGAGCACTTCTTTGCTGGAGGCTTTGGTTCCGTTCGCGGTTTTGAGGCCAATACTCTCGGTCCGCGCAGCACCCCGCCACTGATCTACAACTCGAATAGCCCCATCACTCAGATCGATGAAAACGGCAATCCTACTCAGGTGGGTGGACCATCGGGGCGAGGCTTCGGTTACGTCGTCGATCCTCGAACTGGTAAGATTGTGGTGCAACCCATTTCAACCCGTCCTGACCCGTTTGGTGGTAATGTACTTGCCGAAGGCAGTGCCGAGCTGCTCTTCCCAATGCCGTTTATCAAGGATCGAAGTTCACTTCGCTCGGCATTGTTCTTGGACGTCGGTAACGTTTTTAATACCAACTGTCGCGGCAATCAGATTAACTGTTTTGACGTCGATGCGGGTGAGCTGCGTTATTCTGTCGGTATTGGTGTGACCTGGCTGTCGGGCTTTGGTCCGCTGACGTTTAGTTTGGCTAAACCGCTTAATGCCAGTGAGATTGACGAGCGTGAAGTATTCCAGTTTACGCTGGGAAGAAGTTTCTAATTTTAAAACTCTGTTAAGGGAGGTTGTTGTGAAACCATTTAATAAATTCCTGGTGTCTGCGGCACTGCTGGTTCTACCCACGCTGGCAATGGCTCAGGGGAAAATTGCTGTCGTCAATCTTGAGGAAGCTATTCTTCAAACTGACTTAGCGCAGCAGCGTTTGGCTGAGTTTGAAAAAAACGAAGACTTCACCAGTGATAAGAATGAATTTGAAAGTTTGCGCGAAGAGCTCGATAAACTCGTTCAGGATTTTCAACGCGATCAAGCGGCGATGAGTGAAGATCAGATGGTCGCTGCTCGACAAAAGGTCTCCAGTAAAAACTCTGATCTTGAATATGTGGCCAAGAAACTGCAGACGCTACAGCAGCAAAATGCTCAGCGCGTTTTTCAGGAGCTTGCCCCTAAGGCTCGTGAAGTTCTACGTGACATTATTACGACAGAACAAATTGGCTTACTGCTGCAGCAGCAAGGTGTGATCCATGCTGACCTCGGTTACAGCATTACCGCCAAGGTTACTGACAAGCTTAACCAGTTGCCCGCTGAAGAGTGAAGTCAACTTCCTTTGCTGACGCTAGGTGACATTGCTAAGCGACTGAACCTCGAGCTCATCGGCGAGCCAGATATAGAACTCGAGGGCATTGCTCCTCTGGCAACTGCTAGATCGACAGAGTTGAGCTTTGTGGTCAAGAAGGTGCATCTGTCAGAGGCGAAAGCGACTCAGGCGGCAGCGCTCATTTTACGTCCCGAATGGGCGGAAAGTTGGTCGGGGTCGGCGCTACTCAGTGATGACCCTTACTTGAGCTTCGCCCAAGCGACTCAGCTCTTTGATAATCGACCCGTTGCTTGTATTGGGATCCATGAAAGTGCCGTTGTTCATGAGACGGCTGTCTTGGGTAGCGGCGTCAGTATAGGCGCCAATGCTGTCCTAGAAGCGGGCGTCGTAATTGGCGATGGAGCGATTATAGGTGCCGGTGTATATGTAGGGCATCAGGCTCAGGTCGGCAGCTATACACGCCTGTACCCCAACACCGTTTTGTATCACCGGGTGGTGATAGGCGCGCACTGTATTGTTCATAGCAATTCAACGATAGGCGCTGATGGCTTTGGATTTGCGCCCTCCGGGGATGGCTGGATAAAGATATTACAGCTGGGAGGGGTTCGCATTGGTGACCGGGTTGAAATTGGTGCTAGTTGTACGATTGACCGAGGTGCTCTAGAGGACACGGTTATCGAGGACAATGTAATTTTAGATAATCAGGTGCACCTAGCGCATAACGTGCGGGTGGGTCAGCGCACAGCTTTTGCCGCTTGCAGTGGTGTAGGAGGTAGTACGGTTATCGGTAAAGACTGCACCTTCGCGGGTATGGTCGGCATTAGTGATCACATTACCATTGCTGACAACGTACACGTCAACGGGCAGGGCCGGGTCAGTAAATCGTTAGAAGAGCCGGGCTTGTATGCGTCAGGAACACCGATACAGCCCTACAAAGACTGGAGTAAAAACGCCGTGCGATTTGAACAGCTGGCGACCTTAGCTCGTCGCCTGACCGCGCTGGAAAAACAGTTGTCTGGGATTACTCAGTCTGAGGAGAAGGGGACATGATTATGGATATCGCTGCGATACGGGAGCACCTACCCCACCGCTATCCATTTTTGTTGGTTGATAGAGTCATTGACCTGGAGCTTGGTGAATCAATTCACGCCTATAAAAACTTGAGTATTAATGAGCCTTATTTCGATGGCCATTTTCCTGAGCAGCCAGTATTTCCCGGTGTGCTATTAGTCGAGGCAATGGCACAGGCGGCGGGAATACTGGGTTTTAAAACAATGGGAAAAACGCCTAAAGATGGCTCACTTTACTATCTTGTTGGGGTCGACAAGCTGCGCTTTAAGCGGCCTTGTGTACCCGGGGACCGTGTTGATCTATTCGCAAAAATTGTGAGTGAGCGACGTGGCATCTGGAAGTTCGATGTCCACTCTGAAGTCGAGGGCGCTACCTGCGCCTCGGCAACTATTCTCTGCGCAGACCGCTAGGTTGTGATTCATCCAACGGCTATTATCGATGCTCAAGCCGAAATTTCGGATACCGCGACAATCGGCCCCTATGTGGTAATTGGCCCGAACGTAACGGTTGGTCCGGAGTCCATCATAGAGCCTCACGTTGTGATCCGTGGGCCAACAACGATTGGCGCTAGAAATCACATTTATCAGTTCAGTACCGTGGGTGAAGCCACGCCAGACCTAAAGTACCACGATGAGCCAACAGAATTGGTAATCGGTAATGACAACATTATTCGCGAAAATGTCACGATTCACCGAGGTACCGTACAAGATCGAGGCATTACCCAGCTGGGCGACCACAATCTGATTATGGCGTATGTTCACGTAGGTCACGACAGTATTGTCGGGAACAACACGATCTTGGTAAACAATACCGCCCTCGCGGGCCACGTGGTGGTCGGAGATTGGGCTATTCTCAGCGGCTATACGCTAGTGCATCAATTCTGCAAAATTGGCGCTCACAGTTTTAGCGGGATGGGCACCGCAATCGGTAAAGATGTGCCTGCATTCGTAACGGTGGCAGGCAGTCCAGCAGAGGCTAAGACCATTAATTCCGAGGGTTTGCGCAGACGCGGTTTTAGCAGCCATACCCTTGCGGAGTTGCGGCGCGCTTATAAAATCATTTACCGACAGGGATTGACCCTCGATAACGCCGTGCAGCGATTAGAGGGCATGGTTAAAGAGACTCCCGAGTTGCAGATGCTTATTGACAGTCTGTCTAACTCAGAGCGTGGCATTGTCCGCTGACTTGGGCTGACATTGGTATGCGTTTAGGTGTTCTAGCAGGTGAGGCTTCTGGAGATATTTTGGGCGCTTCAGTGGCTGGTGAGCTGCGCCGGCGCCACGCGCATTTGGAACTGCAGGGGATCGGCGGTTCTAAGTTGGCCGAGCAGGGCCTAGCCTCTATTCACCCCATGGATCGACTGTCTGTTTTTGGCATTGTTGATCCGCTCAAGCGCCTTCCAGAGTTACTCAAGGTGAGACGGCAGGCTTTTCAGCAACAGGCCCAGTGGCGCCCTGACTGCTTTCTTGGCATTGATAGTCCCGACTTCAATCTAACTTTAGAAGCTCAACTGCGCGCTAGAGGCCTCACAACGGCTCACTTGGTGAGTCCTTCTGTTTGGGCCTGGCGTCCGGGTCGAGTGCGTAAAATTGCGGCAGCAGTAGATCTGATGCTTTGTTTGCTCCCGTTCGAAACGCGCTTTTATGAGGGAGCGGGCGTGCCTGCAGTTTGTGTAGGCCATCCGCTAATTGAGGAGCTGGCCGAGTTGCCCAGTGAAGCGGTGCTGCGGGCAAAATTTGAATTGAGCGGTGACACTAAGGTTATTGCGGTTCTCCCCGGGAGTCGTGCCGGAGAGGTTGCGTCACTGATGGCTATTTACAGCGAAACAATGTCGCGGTTGGCCCATCAACACAGGAATCTCCATTTTCTCATACCCGCGGCGAATGCTGATCGCAGGCGGCAAATCGAGGCTGTGCTGGCTCCTTTGGAACTGCCGGCAACAATTATCTCAGGCCAAGGACGGGAGGCTATGCTGGCTAGTGATGCCGTGCTTTTGGCCTCAGGTACTGCGACGTTGGAGGCCATGTTGCTGCGTAAACCCATGGTGATTGCTTATCGTATGCCGTGGTTGTCCTGGCAAATTTTATCGCGCATGGCGATCACTCGTTTTGTCGGGCTCCCTAATGTTCTTGCAGGTCGAGAGGTAGTGCCAGAGCTCCTTCAGGATGCGGCTTCCCCTGAGCAACTGGTCAGGCAGGTCGAATATGTATTAGAGCGCGGCGCTGAGCAGCAGGTTCCTGTTTTTGACGAATTGGCAGCGCAGATTGGTGGGGGGTTTGCTGCCCGTGCCGCTGACGCCTTGGATAACTTGGTGAGTTTGAAGCGTGTCTGAGGTACGGTTGCTCTCGCAGGTTACTAGCCAATATGAGCGGATTGCAGGGGTCGATGAGGTTGGCAGGGGCCCTCTGGCTGGTGATGTTGTGGCCGCCGCTGTGATTTTTGGTGACAGCGTTCCAGCAGGGGTTACAGACTCAAAAAAATTAACGGCAAAGCGTCGAGAGCAGCTCGCCGTCGCTATTAAGTCCAGTGCCCGTGCTTGGTGTGTTGCTAGAGCTTCGGTGGCAGAAATCGACTCCCTCAATATCTTGCAGGCCTCATTACTGGCTATGCATCGAGCAGTGGATGGATTGTCCTTAGCGCCAGAATTCGTTTTAGTCGATGGCAATCGACTACCGGCTTGGAACTATAAGTCAAAGCCCGTTATTGGCGGTGACGCGTTGGAGGTAAGTATCGGCGCGGCCTCCATTCTAGCTAAGGTTCAGCGCGACGCCGAGATGGTAGCTTTAGATGATGAGTATCCGGGATACGGATTTGCGCGCCACAAAGGCTATCCAACACGCGAGCACATGGCGGCGTTGGCAGCTCTAGGGGTGACACCGTGGCACAGAAAGAGCTTTGCCCCCGTAAAACGCTTGCTTAGTTAGGGCAGTGTCCTATAGCGTTTGCTTATGAAGGAATTTGTACACTTACGGTTACACACCGAGTTCTCTCTGGTCGACGGGCTGGTTAGAATTCCCAAGCTCATGGGCGAGGTTGCAGCCCAAGGTATGCCTGCGGTCGCAGTGACAGATGCCACTAATTTTTATGGGTTAATTAAAGCTTATAAGGCTGCACAGCGGGCGGGCTTAAAGTTAATCGTTGGCGTAGATTTATGGGTCGAGGATGCTGACGATCGCGATCGGCCCAAGCCTATATCGTTATTGGCGATGAATGAACAGGGCTATCAAAATCTCACATTGTTGATTTCAAAAGCATGGCGAGAGGGGCAGTATCATGGTTCCCCTCGCATAGAGCGAGATTGGCTGGACACACACGCGGAAGGGGTTTTAGCGCTGTCTGCCGGTTGTCAGGGGGAGTTTGGTCAGCTTCTCAATAATGGGCATGTTGAAGAAGCTCGAGCCTCGCTGAAACGGTGGATGGCCACATTCCCCGAACGATTTTATATCGAGGTGCATCGCACTGGTCGTCTTGGTGAAGAGGATTATCTCCATGCTGCGGTTGAGCTCGCGGCGGAAATGGAATGTCCTATCGTTGCTACCAATGACGTGCGATTTTTAAATACCAGTGAGTTTGAGGCCCATGAGGCACGGGTGTGCATTGGTTATGGACGCACTCTCGATGACCCCCGAAGACCTAGAGAGTATTCTGAGCAACAGTACTTGCGGACCCCAGAAGAAATGGCTGAGTTATTCAGCGATCTTCCGGAGTCTCTCGCGAACACAGTTGAAATTGCTAGGCGTTGTTCGGTTACCATTCCTTTGGGGGAGCCTAGCCTGCCCGACTTTCCGGTGCCCGATGGCACCACGATCGAAGACTTTTTGAGTCAGCTTTCACATGACGGCCTAAGCCGTCGTCTTGAGCAACTTCAATTAACAGACCCTGACACACTCTCGGAGTACAGACAGCGTCTAGATTTTGAGTTGGGGGTTATCAACGAGATGGGGTTTCCGGGCTACTTTTTGGTGGTCATGGATTTCATCCGCTGGGGTAAACAGCAGGGTATCCCTGTAGGCCCTGGCCGTGGCTCAGGTGCAGGTTCTCTAGTTGCTTATGTTCTAGAGATTACAGATCTCGACCCCTTGGCCTACGATTTGCTGTTTGAGCGATTTTTGAATCCCCAGCGTGTATCGATGCCCGACTTTGACGTTGATTTCTGTATGGATCGCCGCGATGAGGTGATCGAATATGTGGCAGATACCTATGGTAGAGAAGCGGTCTCTCAAATCATCACCTTCGGTACCATGGCCGCAAAGGCGGTGGTTCGAGATGTAGCGCGGGTTCAGGACAAGCCTTATGGGCTCGCTGATAAGATGTCTAAGCTCATCCCTTTTGAGGTGGGCATCACCCTTGAAAAAGCCCTTGAACAAGAAGAAGCCCTTGTCCAGCTGCTGAAAGAGGACGGTTCGGCCCAGGAAATTTGGGATATGGCAATCCAGCTTGAGGGCGTAACCCGCAATGTGGGGAAGCACGCCGGTGGCGTGGTAATTGCACCCTCGCGGTTGACGGATTTTTCACCGCTTTATTGTGATGAGGCGGGCGGCGGTCTTGTCACCCAGTACGACAAAAATGATGTCGAAGAAGCGGGCCTCGTAAAATTTGACTTTCTGGGCCTTCGCACCTTGACGATCATCGACTGGGCGGTCGCCATGATCAACAAAGCCCGAGGCCATGAACAGCCAGAAAAACTGGATATCAGTGAGATTCCGCTTGATGACTCAAGGGTCTTTACCTTGCTGAAGTCCGCTGAGACAACTGCAGTTTTTCAGCTTGAATCGAGAGGCATGAAAGATTTAATCAAGCGACTTCAGCCTGATTCGTTTGAGGATATTATTGCGCTAGTAGCTCTTTTTAGACCCGGTCCGTTGCAGTCTGGAATGGTCGACAATTTTATTAATCGTAAGCACGGTCGTGAGGCTTTGGCTTACCCTGACGCGTCCTATCAGCACAGCTCTTTGCAACCTATTTTAGAGCCCACCTACGGCATTATCTTATACCAAGAACAAGTGATGCAGATTGCTCAAGAGCTGGCTGGCTACACCCTTGGGGGTGCCGACCTTCTTAGGCGTGCCATGGGTAAGAAAAAGCCTGAAGAGATGGCTAAGCAACGCTCGGTGTTTGAGGAGGGCGCCAGTAAAAAGGGTATTGACCCTAACTTAGCCATGAAAATCTTTGATTTGGTGGAAAAGTTCGCCGGTTATGGCTTTAACAAATCGCACTCCGCGGCTTACGCGCTGGTCTCCTACCAGACGGCTTGGCTAAAGACGCACTTTCCTGCTGAATTCATGGCGGCGGTCATGAGCTCTGAGCTCGATAACACCGATAAACTTTTAACGTTGCGAGATGAATGCAAATCTATGGGGGTGCCTTTGCGCCTGCCTGGAGTAAACGAGGGGGCCTACCTATTCACCGTAAACGCCGCGAATGAAATCGTCTACGGCTTGGGTGCAATCAAGGGTTTGGGCGAAGGCCCAGTTGAAAACTTGTTGGCAGCCCGAGTTGCTGACGGCGCCTTTAAAGACCTGTTTGATCTATGCTCACGCACAGATCCGCGAAAAGTAAACCGGCGCGCATTGGAAGCTCTGATTAAGAGTGGTGCGCTAGATGGTTTTGGCGTTGAACGATGGATTCAATTAGCGGCTCTCGACGATGCATTGCGTGCTGCTGAACAAACCGTGGCTAATGATGAAGCGGGCATGACCGATCTTTTTGGGGATGTGGCGCCTACCGCTGATGGTGATCCCTATGCGGAGCATCGAGGGGTTAGGCCCTGGACATTGAAGGAAATTCTCAACGGTGAGAAGGAAAGTGTAGGAAGTTTTCTCAGTGGCCACCCGATTCAAGAATACGAAGCCGAAGTTCGCAAGTTTGCGCCACGACGCCTGCGCGACCTGCAGCCAGACAGTAATACGACGGTTGCGGGCCTAATTGTCGATATAAGGACTATAAAAACCCAAAGAGGTGTGATGGCGGTCTTAAAATTGGACGATAATACGGGCCAAATTGAGTCAACAGTCTACGCGGAGGCGTACACTGAGCACCGTGAGCTGTTGGTCAAAGACCGAATTGTGCTTCTGAGTGGTCGTGTTCAGAGTGATGAGTACTCAGGAGGATTGTCTATGCGGGCTCGTGAGATTCGTTCCCTTGAACAGGCAAGACTCTCTCGAGTGAGTGAAATACGCCTAGAGGTTTTTGATGGTGGCTTAGATCGACAGTTGCGACAACTGATTAAAGAAGCGTTGCTAACATCCGGGGGAGGTGAGTGCCCGGTCACGGTCGATTACTTTCAACCAAAGGGATCAGCTCGTGTGGCGCTGGGTGACCAGTGGAGAGTAAATCCCAGTGATGACTTATTAGAGCGTCTTAGAGGCGCCGTTGGAGGAGAGCATGTGGAGATTGTCTACGAGCGGTAAAGGATGTTTAGTGGCAGCTATGTCTGCCTTACTCATCGGCTGTGAATTCGCACCCGATTGCACAGTCAAGGATGGAGGTGATGAGGCGTTTACTGCAGGGTGCTTGGTTATCCATAACAAAAAAGTGTTGTTGGTTGAAGCATTGGGTAAGTGGGGCCCACCCGGTGGCACCGTGAGATCTGGCGAGTCAGCGCAATGCGGTGCAGAACGGGAAACTTGGGAGGAGACCAACGTAGCGGTGTCGGCTCAAGACACGGCTGCCGTCTTTCAAAATGGCTTCCACTTGTATTGGTG